>Ga0316207_10005668_pt1 | contig 10252 bp, 7 predicted proteins | sample 6weekpyrite_MG_FD_204943 | JGI IMG/M metagenome (GOLD analysis project Ga0316207, IMG submission 204943) | Microbial mat bacterial communities from mineral coupon in-situ incubated in ocean water Damariscotta River, Maine, United States -... | ecosystem: Environmental > Aquatic > Marine >...
GTCGTTCTTTCATTTGGGCAGTATCTGGATATTGTCCCGGTGAGAGCATCAAAGGGCCTCGCATTACGCTGGTATGCAGAACAGTGGGATATACCGCTCGAGCATATACTGGTCGCCGGAGGCTCAGGAGCAGATGAAGATATGATCAGGGGCAATACACTGGCTGTTATTGTTGCAAACAGACATAACGAAGAACTGTCTGAATTGATAGAACTGGACAGGGTATATTATTCAAAAAAACCTTATGCTGCAGGAATACTTGAAGCCATTGAGTATTATGACTTTTTTGAAAATTGTCAGGTACCCAATGACTGAGTTAACACTAAAAAATTGTGAGCCTGAAGTAAGCAGGCGATTATTATTGTGTACCGATCTCGACCGTACATTAATACCAAATGGTCAACAGCCAGAATCAGTACATGCCAGAGAATATTTCCGAAAACTGGCCGGGCATTCTGAAGTAACACTTGTCTACGTGACCGGTCGCGATCAGAAACTGGTCGAGCAGGCTGTTGTCGAATACGATTTGCCAAAAGCAGATTTTGTGATTGCTGATGTGGGTTCATCAATTTATCAGATAACAAATACAGGCTGGCAGCAGCAGGCAGAATGGGAAGAAATAATCAGTCATGACTGGCAAGGTAAAAACATCACAGAACTACAAAATTTTTTAGTCGATTTTAAGGAGCTAGAACTACAGGAAGCGAGTAAACAAAATACCCACAAGCTTAGTTATTACATCAGCTTAGATATTGATCATGAGGCCATTATTGCAAAAATAAAACAACGCTTTCAGCAGCAAGGTATCGATAGCAGTCTTATCTGGAGTATTGATCAGCCAGAAAATACTGGATTGTTGGATATTTTGCCAGCAAGTGCCGGTAAGTGTCACGCGATTGAATTTTTAATGAAAAAACTTAATTACAATTATTCTGATACTGTTTTTGCCGGCGATAGTGGTAATGATGTCTGTGTGTTAAGCAGTCCTGTGCCAGCTGTGCTGGTGGCTAATGCCGATCCGGAAGTCAGACAGAAAGTAATGAATGAAGTTAAACTAAATCATCTTCAAGCCAGATTATACCTGGCACAAGGTGATTTCATGGGCATGAATGGAAATTATAGTGCGGGCATAGTGGAAGGTGTTATCCACTATATGCCGCATCTCAAAGACTGGCTGCGAGGTGCTGCATGACAGATAGAAGACTGGTTATATTTGGCGAAGTTCTTTTTGATTGTTTTCCAGATGGCACACGTGTACTGGGAGGAGCACCCTTTAATGTGGCCTGGCATAGTCAGGCATTTGGTTTAAATCCATTATTTATATCCCGAACAGGTGAAGACGCAATGGGTGAAGACATACTGGCAGCAATGGATAAGTGGGGGATGGATACTAGCGGCATGCAGAAGGATGCCGTCCATGCAACCGGTGCGGTTGATGTCAGTATTGAACAAGGTAACCCCGCTTATCATATTGTTGAAAATAGTGCCTGGGATTATATTCAGCAAAGTGCTTTACCTCAAGTAAATAAAGGCGGTACTTTGTATCATGGCTCACTGGCTCTGAGAAATTCAGTCTCAGCTCGATGCCTTGAAGGATTAAAACAACAATTTTCTGATTCAGTTTTTGTTGATATCAATCTTCGTGATCCCTGGTGGAATAAGGTTCAGGTTAATACGATTATGCAGGCAGCAAACTGGTTAAAAATTAATGATGAAGAACTTATATCGATTGTTCCTCAAGAAAAAGATATTGAATCAAAGGCCCGGTTTTTGTTATCAACACTAGCACTTGAGTTAATTATTGTTACTAAAGGTTCTGCAGGGGCTATTGCCATTAGTCTCAATGAAATGGCTTCAGTAAAGCCTGAAAAGACAATAAATGTTATTGATACGGTAGGAGCCGGTGATGCCTTTTGTAGTGTAGTACTTTTAGGTCTGGATAGAGGCTGGTCATTAAATGATACTTTTCTACGAGCACAGCAGTTTGCAAGTGGCGTAGTTGGCCAGCACGGAGCAATAACACAAGATATGAATTTTTATAGCCCTTTTATTGAAAACTGGGGATTGTCGTAGTTGCTGATTAAAAGCTTCTGGATACTAAGATTATTTTAAGTTAAGAAATTTTAATTTAACAGGCCATATGAAATGTACGAACAAGTATCACATTCATTACTGAACGAGATTCTCAATAAACTAAATCCTGATATTGATAAGCAGGAGTTGCGTCATTTCTATACGCGTCTGGGTGCTAACTTTTATGCTATCTATTCGCTATTCAGTTTGTTATATGGAGAAAGGGATGATTTTGAAGAGCAAGCATTATCTCTTGTAGAGACGATGGCCCGGCAATATATAAATCGTGCTGAAAAACTTAAACTAAAAGATATTGAACGAGAAAAAGATCACAACTGGTTTCTCAATCAGAAATGGGTTGGCATGGCACTCTATACTGATGGCTTTGCAAAAGACCTAAAGGGTCTTAAAGAAAAACTTTTTTATTTTCAGGAACTGGGCATAAACATGATACATATTATGCCAATTCTTCAGTGTCCGGACGGTAAAAGTGATGGCGGTTATGCTGTTAGTGATTTTAGGAAGGTCGATTCCCGTATTGGTAGCAATGATGATTTAATTGAATTAAGTGAGTCGTTACAACAGCGTGATATATTATTAACACTGGATGTTGTTGTTAACCATACGTCTAATGAGCATGAATGGGCTACCCGCGCCCGCAAGGGTGAAAAAAAATATCAGGATTTTTATTACCTGTTTGATAATCGTAAAATCCCTGATATGTTCGAAGAAACCATGCCGGAAATATTTCCGGAAACATCACCCGGTAATTTCAGCTGGGATGCTGAAATGAATAAATGGGTAATGACGGTATTTAATGATTACCAGTGGGATCTTAATTACAGCAATCCGGCAGTATTTATAGAAATGCTGGATATCATTTTGTTCTGGAGTAATAAAGGGGCGGATATTATCCGGCTTGATGCTGTTGCCTTTCTATGGAAAAAAATCGGTAGTGCCTGTCAAAATGAGCGTGAAGCGCATCTGATTTTACAATTAATGAAAGATTGTTGTCAGGTAACAGCACCGGGTGTTTTGTTTATCGCTGAAGCCATCGTTGCGCCAGTTGAAATCATTAAATATTTTGGTGAAGATGCAATCAATGCAAAAGAATGTGAAGTGGCATATAACGCAACATTAATGGCTTTGCTCTGGGATGCAGTAGCCACTAAAAATTCAAAACTATTATATCAGGGCTTAAGGAGTTTACCGGATAAGCTGGAACGTGCTACCTGGCTAAATTATATCCGCTGTCATGATGATATCGGGCTGGGGTTTGACGATGAAGACATTAGGGTGGTTGAGTATGAACCCAGAGAGCATCGTAAGTTCCTCATTAATTATTACACGGGTAACTTTAGTGATTCAGATGCCAGGGGATTTCCTTTTGGGGCCAATCTTAAAACAGGCGATGCAAGAATTTCAGGATCTCTGGCTTCTCTTGTCGGGCTGGAAACTGCCCTGGAATCACAAGATCCGGCACGGATCGAAAATGCAACACAACATATACTGCTTTTGCATAGCCTGATACTTTCATTCGGAGGTATTCCTCTGCTGTATTATGGAGATGAAATAGGCACTTTGAATGACTGCAGTTTTCTTGAAGATGAGCATAAAGCGCACGACACTCGCTGGACACATAGGCCCGATTTCAGCTGGGACAATGCCCAGTTAAGAAATACTCAGGGATCTATTCAGCAACAATTATTTAGCGCGATTAAAAAAATGATCGCAGTACGAAAAGAAATACCGGCTTTTGCTGATTTTAATAATCGTGAATTAATACATGTTGAGAATCGGCACCTGTTTGTTTTTTCACGTTTTAATCTGACAAGGTCTGCAGGCGGTGTATTGGTGGTGGTTAATTTCGATTCCAATCCGCAGTATCTGGACTTAAACAATCCTAATATCAAAGCGGTACTGTCATATGGTTACATCAGTGATCTTATTTCCGGAGATACACCGGCAATGTTTAAAGACCAGTTAGTAATACCTCCGTATCATTTTTACTGGCTGACAGATCAGCAAAGAATTAGTTAAATCCGGCAGCGAGAATAGATTTTATATTTATCTATAATAGTTCTGAGTTTGAAGCTAACAGCCAGTGATTATTAGGTTATGACATCTGGTTTTTCACGTTTGCAGCGGCTTTTTATTTCTGCGAGCATTTCTGCAATATCTATTAATTCAGATAATGCTGTTTGTGTATCAATATCATGAGCTGTTGAATCTGTTACATAGTTTTCAATATACACACGCAGCGTAGCGCCTTCAGTGCCTGTGCCCGACAGTCTGAATACAATACGTGACTCGTCTTCAAATATAACTCTGATGCCCTGATTTTCTGTAACGCTATTATCAACAGGATCTGTATAACTAAAGTCGTCACAGAGTGATATTATGTGTCCTAAGTATTCATTTCCTGCCAGTGATGCGGATTTATTTCTTAAGCTCTGCATTAAGTTATCAGCGATCTCACTGTCGATGGCCTCATAATCATGCCGTGTATAGTAATGTCGGCCAAACTGTTTCCAGTGTGTGCGTGTTATTTCTTCAACAGATTGTTGTTTAATAGCAATTAAATTAAGCCAGAATAATACGGCCCAGATTCCATCTTTTTCACGAATGTGATCAGAACCGCTACCAAAGCTTTCCTCGCCACAAAGTGTTATCCGTTTATCATCGAGTAAATTGCCAAAAAATTTCCAGCCGGTAGGGGTTTCATAGCAGTGAATGCCAAGGCGTTCGGCAACCTTGTCGACAGCACGGCTGGTAGGCAATGAACGAGCAACACCACAGATCCCGCTTTTATATCCCGGTAGCAGATGGGCATTGGCTGTCATGATGGCAAGACTGTCACTCGGATTAACAAAGAAGTTCTGACCGAGGATCATATTTCGGTCACCATCACCATCAGATGCAGCACCGAAAAAGGGTGCGCCCTGAGCGCTATTCATTATCTTTACTAATTCTGTCGCATGTGAGAGGTTGGGGTCAGGATGACCGCCACCAAAATCTTCAAGAGGCTGGCTGTTAAGTAATGCATTTACATTTGCAGATAGCCGTCGTTCAAAAACTTCCTTGGCATAAGGTCCAGTAACGGCGTGCATGGCATCAAAACACATGGTTAGCATTCTGCTTTTAAATAATGCGCTTATTTTTTCAAAATCAAACAGTTCTTCCATTAGATCAGCATAATCAGTCACAGAGTTGATGATTTCTATTTTCATCTCACCGATGTGATAGCTACCCGCTTCACTAAGAAGTATATCTTCTGAATCAGCAATCATGTAGGAACTGATAGTTTTGCTTTTTTCAAAAACTTTATCGGTAAAGGAGGTTGGCGCAGGTCCGCCGTTTGCAATATTGAATTTAATTCCAAAGTCACCGTCAATGCCACCGGGGTTATGGCTTGCAGACAGTATAATGCCACCTGCTGCTTTATGTTTACGAATCAGGTGAGAGACAGCAGGGGTCGATAATATTCCGTTCTGACCTACCAGAACGCGTGATACACCATTAGCGGCGGCTATCTTTAAGATAATTTGTATGGCTTGTTTGTTGTAGTAACGCCCGTCACCGCCTAGTATTAATAAGCCATCTTTCAGTTCGTTTGCTACCTGAAAGACTGATTGAACGAAATTTTCAAGGTAGTGCGGCTGTTGGAAAACAGCAACTTTTTTACGTAAACCTGATGTGCCGGGTTGCTGATCAGAAAATGCTGAAGTGTTTATTGTTTTAATTTTCATATATCGTCAATTGATTCTGATAGTCTGTGTGTTTTAAGCATATTATACGACAATAATAAGGGGCTGTGTTTGAACAATTATTCCCATTATTCTTAATACTAATTAATAAAGACTCACTATGGTGCCTCAATGACAGATAATGGTGCAAGAATTTAAAAAATTGACTGTTTATCTATTAATATAGTCTGGAATGAATTTTGCTCATACATTTAATATGAGAAGAAAGGAATGATGAAGAGGCTAAGATAATGTCTAAACTTACTGAATTAAAATCATGGCATGCTCTGAAACAACACTTTAGTGAAATAAAAGATGTGCACATGCGTGACATGTTTGACAAGGATCCTGAACGGTTTAATAAATTTTCAATTCAACTGAATGATGTTTTATATGACTATTCAAAAAACAGAATTGATGATCAAACAATAAAACTGTTGCTAGATTTGACAGAAGAGACAGGTTTAAAGGACAAGATTGATAACATGTTCATCGGCAAGGAAATAAATCATACCGAAGGACGGGCAGTCTTACATACCGCGTTAAGAGATCAGTCAACAAAACCATTAATTGTCGATGGTGTAGATATCCGCCCTGAAATAAAGCAAGAGCGCCAAAGAGTAATGCAACTGGCAGAAGATATTAGAACCAGAAAATGGAGAGGAGTTACTAATCAGGCCATTACTGATATCGTAAATATTGGCATAGGGGGGTCTCATCTGGGACCGCTAATGGTGACCGAGGCGCTAAGGCCGCATTCTTTGCACGATATTAATGTGCATTATGTATCTAATATCGATGAAAATCATATTAATGACACACTTGAATATTTAAATCCTGAGACAACATTTTTCATAATTGCCTCTAAAACATTTACCACGCTGGACACAATGGTCAACGCTGAATCTGCACGTCAGTGGTATATTAACAAACTGGGAGGTGATGAATTCATAGATCGACATTTTTGTGCCGTTACTTCAAATGTTGAGTTAGCAATAGAGTTTGGTGTTGCCAAAGAGAATATTTTTAAAATGTGGGACTGGGTCGGGGGGCGTTATTCACTCTGGTCAGCTATCGGCCTGTCCAGTGTTATTATGATTGGCTCTGTTCAGTTTGAAGAATTATTAAATGGCGCACTAGAGGTTGATAAACATTTTACCAGTGCAGCATTTCATGAAAATATTCCGGTCATAATGGCGTTGCTGGGGGTCTGGTATAACAACTTTTTCGAAGCCCAGAGTATGGCTGTCTTGCCATATGATCAGCATCTGCACCGGTTTCCGTCATATCTCCAGCAGGCTGATATGGAAAGCAATGGCAAGTCAGTTGATAATAAAGGTGAACAGGTTGATTATACAACAGGCCCGGTTATTTTCGGTGAAATCGGTATCGCAGCTCAGCATGCTTTCTTCCAGCTTTTACATCAGGGTACAAAACTGGTGCCGGCTGATATTCTTGCACCAGTTTATAATTTTCATTGTATTGCCCGGCACCATCGGGCATTAATGTCAAATGTGTTTGCTCAAACCGAGGCATTAATGCGTGGTAAAACTGAACAGCAGGTGTACGATGAATTAAAACAGGAAGGATTAAGTGAAGAGGCAATAAACAAATTAACACCGTATAAAGTTTTCCCGGGAAACCGTCCCACTAGTACATTGTTATTTGATACCCTGGATCCAAAAACGCTGGGTTCTATTATTGCCTTATATGAGCACAAGATATTTGTACAGGGCGTAATCTGGAACATTAACTCATTTGATCAGTGGGGCGTTGAGCTGGGTAAACAGCTGGCAAACAGTATTTTGCATGAGTTAGATGATAGTGACTCTATTTCATCTCATGATAGCTCGACTAATGGATTAATTAATCAATATAAAATCCGAAGGCCCATGAAAAATAAAAATTAGTCATCATAAGTATGTATACAATCGTCTGAGATAGAGATGTCATAAATAGTGATCTATTACGGAACTATATTCTGTCACATTTAATTGCTCATATTACGGTCATTAAATTTAGACATCATAACAGGAAAAAATAGACGCGCTAAAATTCTTAAACTTCGTTTTGAATAAAGCGTTAGGGTACGCCGTTATAATTGCGTTAGATAGTATAAATAAAAATAATACCTTTGATAAATTAATTAAGAGTTCAATGAAATTAAATTTTCTTTATTCCTTTGGTTCAAACTGAGTATACTGTTTGGTAAATAAGGAGATTAACATGACTGATATTGTGAATATTCTTGCTGATGAAGCGACTTCACTACTTGAACATACATGTACCGGTATAACTAAATCGGTAATACACGCTCCGGGGCCAGACTACATCGACAGAGTTGTTGCCCACAAGAACCGTAAGCCAGCGGTATTAAGAAATCTGAATGCACTTTTTAATCATGGTCGCCTTACAGGCACGGGTTTCATGTCGTTGTTACCGGTTGATCAGGGGGTTGAGCATTCTGCCGGTGCATCGTTTGCACCTAATCCTGCATTTTTTGATCCTGAAAATATTATCAAACTGGCGATCGAAGGTGGTTGCAATGGCGTGGCGTCGACACTGGGTGTATTGAATAGCATCGCCCGAGACTATGCCCATAAAATTCCTTTTATCGTAAAAATAAACCACAACGAATTACTCAGTTACCCTAACCAATATGACCAGACTTTGTTTGCAAGTGTTAATCAAGCTTTTGATATGGGGGCTGTTGCTGTCGGTGCGACTGTATATTTCGGCTCAGATCAATCGCAATCGCGTCGGCAAATACAGGAAATAAGTGAAGCCTTCGAGCATGCTCATGAGCTTGGTATGGTTTGTGTACTATGGGCTTATTTACGCAATGATATCTTTAAACATGACGCTACAGATTATCACATCTCAGCTGATCTTACTGGCCAGGCTAATTATTTAGCAGCAACAATAGATGCCGATATCATTAAACAAAAACAGGCGCAAAATAACGGTGGATTCAATGTCATCAAGTTTGCTAAGACTCATCCAAAAGTGTACTCGGAACTGACAACAGAGCATCCCATTGATCTTGTGCGTTATCAGGTGGCAAATTGCTTTATGGGACGGGTCGGTATGATCAATTCCGGTGGTGCATCTGGTGATGATGATTTACATCAGGCCGTGCGTACAGCTGTTATTAACAAGCGTGCCGGTGGCATGGGATTGATTTCAGGTCGTAAAGCTTTCCAGAAACCTATGGAGCAGGGAATTGCTTTACTGCATGCGATTCAGGATGTGTATCTATCCGAAGAAATTACTGTCGCCTGAGTAGACTAAAAATAAATAAACAAATAAAAGGGAGCGGTGGCAAATGATAAGAATCAACATTTGAAATCGACAAACCTGGACAAAGATTTACTTCATTTTAAATAAGTGATTATCGGATATTTGGGGTATTTGGGATATTTGGGATATTTGGGTCAGAGTAAAAATTCTTGTTTAAGATAGAGCATGAAAAAATTCACAATTATCGTTGCTGATAGTTCTCGCACACGTGTTTTACCAGGTATAAGTACCGGCGGAGCAGGTGCAGGTGGGCATGCCTATCAGGATGAAACAGGTCCCTAAAAGAATGAGTTTGATAAATTTGCAAAGCGAGTTTCTGTTCACCTTAATGATGGCAGAAATGCCAATAAACTATCAAAGTTACTGGTTGTTGCATCACCTGATTTTTTAGGAGGGTTAAGAGCACATTTATCAAGTAAAACGAATGGAAAAATCATTTTTGAACTGGATAATAATTTACTCACCATAGTGTTGAAGAGATACGTCAGTATTTGCCCGTAACATCTCTCTCATTGATGTTATAGCTAGTTATATGAAACTTATACAAGGATAGGCTAAGATAAGCTAATGACTTTTACCAATGACATTGTTTCCCGTTATGTGCATGATGCAAAAGTATCTGCCATTAAAGATATGGCGATACGGAGTGCAAAAATACCAGGATCTGTCTCTCTGAGTTGGGGCTTACCATCATTTCAGACACCTGAATATATTCGCGATGGTATTAAAACAATTCTGGATTCTGATATTAATGCAGGCAAGTACACTCTTCCTGATGGCTTGAGTGAATTACGACAGTTAGTTACAGATATTCATAAAGAAAAAACAGGTATAACTATTGATGCAGATAAACATGTATTGATTGGTGCAGGTAATATGCAGGCATTAAATACGCTGTTTCATACTATGCTTGATCCGGGTGATGAGATAATTCTGACCGATCCCTGTTTTGCTTCTCACATTCAGCAAATTATATTGTTTAATGGTGTGCCTGTATACTGGCCTTTGAATGAAGAAAAAGGCTGGTCACTGGATATTGAAAAATTACCCGAACTAATAACTGAAAAAACACAGGCAATTGTTCTGGTATCGCCTTCAAATCCGACTGGAAAAATCTTTACCGAAGAAGAACT
>Ga0316207_10005669_pt1 | contig 10250 bp, 11 predicted proteins | sample 6weekpyrite_MG_FD_204943 | JGI IMG/M metagenome (GOLD analysis project Ga0316207, IMG submission 204943) | Microbial mat bacterial communities from mineral coupon in-situ incubated in ocean water Damariscotta River, Maine, United States -... | ecosystem: Environmental > Aquatic > Marine >...
AGACCGGTCAATCCATCGATATACACCATGGAACAAATTAAAGATAAGTTAGAACAGAAAAATGCATTTTTAACCCGGTTAATGGAACAACCGAAGATATGGGTGAAGGGAAGCGATGATGGCATTAGAAAAATTAGATAATTTAGTCAAAATTAAGCAATTAAAAAAAGAACCACCAGATCAAAATGAGTTTAATGGTATGGTGAGCTCAGCAAAGCGCCGTTTGTCAGACTCACAAATTGAAGAGGTGTCTGAAGAAGGTCGTTTTCTGTAGTTGAGACTTTAGGACCCATAAAATAAGTTAGTGTGAAATTTAAGGCCTGACCCAGTTGGCTTTTATTTAAGGGTACGGTCTTGGAGATAAATATCATTTAACTCAGTTTTTATTTTACGAACTTTCCTTTTCATCCAGTATGTGTAGTAACTCATTCCCCTGAAGGTTTCATCGTCCACACCTTGTTCGTTAGCATAAACAGCTACAAATGCATCGCATAAAAATGAACATTGATCAGTGAATTCCGAAAATTCATCATATAGTGTCATTATTTTGCGTTGTAATATTTCTTCCTCATGTTCTTGTTTGTGCTCAATTTGTGAATTGTTCATTTCTTTTAAACTCCTTGCTGGATAGAACTTTGGGTCATAAAACGTAGAGTGATTTTAAGCAGCGAGTTAACAAATTAACCTGCATTAATCATTGTTTAAAATTATTTTTTTTAACTCACTTAATACTGATTTAGCTTTTACGATGTATTTAAAGTCATCCAGAATCTCCCAGATATTTAGAATATTTTTATTGATCGTTTGATTGATATGACCCAGAGCACAAGAGTCAATTTCTATTTTGTCATCCCCGCATGTTTCAAGCAGTGCGAGCATGCTGGTAATGCCAAATATGCCATTGGCTTCCGCATCAATCCTGCGCCGTGTTTCGGCATAGCTTGATAGCATTTCGATACTTATTTCTTTTATGTTTGCTTGTTCAGTTTCCATAAATATTCATCCTGAATATATGGTGTTACTAAATCCATTAATTTAAATATGCGCCTAGTTGGGCGTGTCCAATACGTACTATAAGGCGTATAAATTAATCTTGCAAGTATTTTTAAATAAGAGGTTAAGTTGGATATAAAGTTATCAATTGGGGAACTGGTAAGAACAAAACGGATTGAAAAATCCTGGACGCAGGAGAAGCTTTCAAGCGAGTCAGGAATTTATAACCGTTCTCTACAAAAAATCGAAGCAGGCGAAAGAACGCCATCTCTCATCACTATTTTTAAACTCGCTTCTGCATTTGGTATTACGCCGGACAAGCTAATTAACCCTGTATGGAAAGAATGGAAAAAAGATATTTAATAATAAATGTATAAAAAGTGAAATAAAATGCCGTTAATGACTAAAAGTGAACTTGAATTTTTTGGTGCTGTTACTGGTGCTTATTCAGAAGTGACCAACAGGGAGGCGACTGGCGATAAGTCAGTTACAGTAGATAAATACGAAAAAAGGGTTCTAAATGAACTATACCTCCCTGACTCATTTACTCGTGCAGGTGGAGCATCACCTGATGGTATAGCATCTGAAAAGTTGTTTAATATTATTGATACAAAAAATATGTCATCCAGCCAGCATAATCTTTCTATAAAATATCCCAAAAGAGAAGGTTATGAACTCAGACTTTATTTTAAAGCTGACACAGGTTTCTATCCGGATGATAAGAAGGTTTGGTTTATTTTTCAACGAGAAGGTGAAGCTATTCCTTATATTGGCGAGATGGACAGTGAAGAATGGAACAAGTTAGATAAAGAGTATAAGCAACAGAAGCACTATGACTTTGATTATTCAATGGATGACGAAGATGGAGAATATCAAAAAGCAATTGCATCACCAAAAGCTCAGGAAGCTGCTCAAATTATTGAGGTTTTTACACATAAAAGAGACGTTGCTTTGGCTAGAAAGTGTATTGAAAATACAGGGTTCAAATGTCAGCATGATGTCTCGCATAAATCATTTATATCAGCAGTAACTGGTGAGCAATATATGGAGGTTCATCATTTAATCCCTATATCCCAGACACCTGAATTTGAACACTCTCTTGATGTGGAAGCAAATCTAATAGTTTTATGTCCTAATTGTCATAGGGCAATTCATTATGGTTCTGAAAACATTAAGCTTGAATTGCTAAATCATTTTTTTGATGCCAGAAAAGAAAAGCTTGAACAGTCAGGTATACCGGTTGATATTGAAAATCTAAAAAGGTTCTATGGAATAAATAACTAGTACGATAACCTTCAAATCAAATAAAACTATAGGGTTAAGAAAATGTTTGTTGATTTACAAAAGCTCGGAACGGTTGCAAAAACTAATTACCAGAAAAGTTATAAATTTTCTGAATATTCTCCAAGTGATGAATTCCTTTCAGATTTTAAAAATAAGTTTGAGGATAAAAATTCAGGTGCTCAACTTGTCCCAGGGGAGCATACGGCAACAATTATTACCAGTACTAATAATACTATTGATTTTCCATATTCATTATTTCTGCGAGTGAGTTACTTTCTTGATTTTGCAAAAGCATATAGCGAATACGGAAAAATTATAAATAAAGTCATACATAATAACTTGCAACATCTTACGCATGGCTCCGGTTTATCTGAGTTACAGTTCAGAACGAAGGTTTTTGAAATACTTAAAGATACACAGCCCGACCTTAGCAATACAGTAAATAAAATATTGTCTGACTGGGAAACATCACTGTTAGCTGAAGTAAGCACTGATTATGTTTATACATATTTTCTATCTCCATTGTATGACGAGGTAAAGGGCATCAATGATGATGAAATAAAGTTTATGTTCAGGTTTCTTTCTGACAATGACTGGTCATATACAGGAAAGTCGCCAATAAGATATGACGGCATTGGATCTGCACTTATGGGGCTTATGAAGGTTGTACAGGTAAAGCAGGGTGTTATTCCTGACTTAGTTGATGTACTGATTAATAACAACCAGCTTCTGGAACAGGCAAAGAAAGATGCGAATAATTTTAAGCCTTTTTCAATTCTAACTCTGCCATCTGCTACAAAGTTTAAGGCTGCTAATATCATTTATTACGGCGCACCTGGCACGGGTAAAAGTTATTCAATTGATAAAGTTGTTGTTGATGACTTTACAATCAGAACGGTATTTCATACAGATACACAAAACAGTGATTTTATCGGTTGTTTAAAACCTGTGATCGAAAATGATGAAATTACCTATAAATTTCGTTCAGGTCCTTTTACTGATGCGGTTGTAAATGCATTAATTGATCCTGTAAATCATTACTGGCTTGTGATTGAGGAAATAAACAGGGCACCTGCCGCGGCAGTGTTTGGTGAAATATTTCAGTTATTAGACAGAGATATGAATGGTAATAGTAAGTATCAAATAGACATTGGCGATCCGGATATGCTTGCTGACATTAACAAGCGACTTAAAGACTCTGATATTAGTAGCATTGATAAGTTATATATACCTGGTAACCTTTCAGTACTTGCAACTATGAACAGCAGTGATCAGGCTGTTATGCCTATGGATACTGCTTTTAAAAGACGCTGGCAATTCAGGTATATTCCCCTTGACTTTGACCATGACTATGCCAGTGGTACTCTTCCAATACCTGATGGTAGTGGCAGTGTAATAGATGTCACATGGAAAGAATTTGCTATAGGAATTAATACTACCCTTTCTGAAAACGGTATTCCTGAAGACCGGCATCTGGGACCGTTTTTCCTTAGTGAGGAAGAGATGTCTGTTCATGGAGGTGATCGCAAAGAAATACTTACCGGAAAATTGTTTATGTATTTATGGGATGATGTTTTACGACATGGTTACCGGGAAACAATTTTTTCACCGGAAATAAAAACATATGGTCAGCTAAATAAAATGTTTAACGAAGATAAAGATGTTTTTTCAAAAGGTTTTAGAGGGTTGCTGAGTAAAAACTATCCTGTACAGAAAGAAGAGTTTGAAGGTTTTCCACAAGCTGCGGAACCAGCTGCTGATGATTAGAAAACAATCTGCAGATATTAAATTATTTGAAGATAAGGCCCCCTCTGATTCTTTATCTGACGATTTAGCTCAGGAACTGACCGACAAAGGGTTAATTGCAGAAGATGGGGCCAGACGTGTTTCATTTTGTGGAATGATTCTTATCAATAATACTGCAAATATTTTTCTTCCCCGTTCATCGGGTTTATCTGATTTGTCCTGTGAAGATAGTATCCCACTGGCAGCTTCTGTTATGAAAGCAGTAAACAAATATGGAACTGATAAAAAAACAAAGGTTACTGCGCAGGATGTGGAAGACGGTAACAGAGGGCTTGGTCAGTTAAGCTTAATAAAGGAACTGCTGGATGATTTTTGTCAGAATGGTATTTATAGCAAGAGAAATAAAATAACCAGTCTTAATAATGGCCGAACTGACTGGAAAAGAACGGTTGGCAATATTGTACCTTTTTTAGGTAAAAATGGTGTGCCTGTATATATTGATGCTTACTGTAATCGTAGAAAGTATTTTACTGATTGCGAAATATCTGCAATTCATGCAATGGTGATCAGAGAACTTGACGAGAAGTTTGGCTGGTTAATTACCAGGAATAACAGGCTGATTGCGCCTGAACTATCAGAATTTAATTCTCCTGTTGGAGACGAGCAATACGATATATCTGTCTTGCAAAAAGAGTTGCAGGTAACTTACTCTGAACGAGATATGCGATTGCTTCGAAATCTTGTTGAATATATTAACAACTCATCAGGAAAACAACAGAGTTCATTCATTGCCGGTGTCAGAGATTTTCATTATGCATGGGAACACATGCTGGGAAGAGTTCTTGAGCACACAGTTAACCTTAATTCTGAACTTCCTTCACCAGCTTATATAACAAAAGAAGGCTGTGTACTTACTGCAAATGAAAAAAGTATGCGTACTGATATTATTATGGAGGATAAACAAAATAGAAAATGGGCGATCGTTGATGCAAAATATTACGCGGCAAACTCGGTTGCTAATGCGCCTGGCTGGCCAGATCTGGTAAAACAGTTTTTTTATGAAAAAGCGTTAGAACTAGTTAACAGTGATTTTGAAATATCAAACTTCTTTATTTTTCCCGGGAGTGAAGAGAAGCTTGATTTAGTCCGGATGAAAGACAGGGAAAAAGAAATTTTCTACGATGAAGAATTCCCGCCGGTTAAATGTTTATATGTTCACCCTATGGAAGTAATAAATAATTACATTTCTAACACTAAGGTGAGCTGGTTAAGTGACGCAATACTTAGCAGAGAAGCACCAAAAAGCTTTTATCAATAGAACCTGTTCTGGAACGGCATTTATTTGATTTTTTTAGCGCTCGTTTGGTTCTAATACGAAATTTGCAGTGTAATCTTTTATTGTTTTAGTTGTTCTATCCTGAACTTTGTCACTTTAACTCCATTCCTGTACCCTAAACCTAAATATTCTCTAAAAGTTCTCTAAAATCGCATATATTTCTTGTAACAGGGATAAATACAGGATAACTTTAGGTTATGTCAGGGATAAATACAGGATAACTAGAAAATGAAAGATATCGTCAATAAAGCTGAGTTTATTGAGAGTAAAAGAGAAAAAATGGGCTTAACGCAGAAGGAGTTTGCATTATTGCTTGATATGAAAGAAAACGGTGAAAGAACGGTTGGTGGTTGGGAGCGGGGCGAGCATAAACCGACAGAAGCTAAGTGGAAAAAGATTGTCGAGTTACCAGACACTGCGCCTTTCAGACACCAGGGTGAAGCACATTTTAAATTTATTGATTTGTTTGCCGGTATAGGTGGTATTCGCCTTCCGTTTCAGGATTTGGGCGGTGAGTGTGTTTTTACATCTGAATGGGATAAGTTTGCACAAAAAACCTATGCTGCAAATTTTGGTGAATTACCATATGGTGATATTACTGAAATAACCGCCAAAGACATTCCAAATCATGACATTCTCCTCGCGGGTTTTCCCTGTCAGTCATTTTCACAGGCTGGTTTGAAAAAAGGGTTTAGCGATACACGGGGAACTATGTTTTTCGAGATACAGAGAATTCTTGCTGAAAAACGACCTAAAGCATTTTTACTTGAGAACGTAAAACAATTACGTGGCCATGATAAAGGTCGTACGCTTAAAACTATCGTGGATATTTTAACTGGGGTAAATGAAACTGAGGTTCCGGATGATATTCCAATGACGGAAGAAGCCCGTTTAGCACTATCAGAGAAATTAAATTACTGGGTTGATTTTAAAGTACTTCGTGCTGCAGACTTCGGCATACCTCAAAACAGAGAACGAATATTTATAGTAGGCTTCAATAAAGATTACTTTAAAAAGAAGTGTAATTTTGATGAGATTTTTGACTGGCCTGTCGGTTCGCAAACACCGACTAGGTTAGGTGATATTCTTGAAAAATCAGAAAAAGTAGATCCTAAATACACTATTTCTGATCGGATATGGGCAAGCCATCAACGTCGCAAAGAAGATCATAAAAATAAAGGCAATGGTTTTGGTTATACGCTATTTACTGAAGAGAGTCCTTATGCAAATACAATTAGTGCCCGTTATTACAAAGATGGTTCAGAAATTTTAATTGATCAAAGCCATTTAAATAAAAATCCACGGATGTTAACACCTGTAGAATGCGCAAGACTTCAGGGTTATCCATCTGAATTTATTGTTAATGCAGTGTCGAAGGGGCAGATATACAAACAGTTTGGTAATTCTGTTTGCATTAGTGTGATTCGGGAACTTTCAATTCAAATGATGGAAGCAATATCTCTTGCTGAAAATATGAAAGCAGGAAAAACTGTTTCTGACCCCGGAAAGTATAAAACGATGTCAGGGCAGTTTGGATTACAGCTTTATTAAAAATAACAATAAGCCAGATATAATATTTTAACCGGCTTATTATTTTTAATTGCCATATCAAAGCATCACTTTGGTAAAAAATTATGACGGATGTGCATTCAAAAAAAATACGTAGCAAAAACATGGCTGCGATTAGAGGAAAGAATACTAAGTCCGAAATTAAAATTTCTGAAGCACTATGTAAACGAAAAATTAAATTCGAAACACACGTTAAGGATTTACCTGGTACCCCTGATTTTTTGCTTAAAGACTTTGGTGCAGTAATTTTTGTACATGGCTGTTTCTGGCATGAGCACCATTGCCACCTCTTTCATTGGCCTAAGTCACGTAAAGTCTTCTGGAAAGAAAAAATTCATAAAAATTTTCTGCGAGATCAAAGAAATGAAAGATTGTTGAAGCAGGAAGGTTGGTGGATTCTTAAAATCTGGGAGTGTGCCATTAAAGGAAGAAAGAAAATAGATTTTGACATTCTAATGGATAGAGTTGAGCACTGGATAAAACACGAGAAATGTAATAGAACTATTTCAAGAAAATAAACTGTCGTCCAGAGCCTTTTAAAAGGTACTATATAATTTAAAATATGATAATAAAAAACAAAGATGACTGTCAGGATCAAATTGATTATTTGGCTGACTTACTTGAACGTGATTTTTCGGATGAGAAAAAGAGCATGATTGAGCGGGAACTTAAGTGTCTCTACTCTGGCAAAAAAGGAGAAGATAGTTCTGCTTATTACTTAGATTTTGACTTTAAGGAAAGTAAAAATTGGCACGTTATTCATGACCTCCGGATTGAGCATGATGGCGATGTTGCTCAAATTGACCATCTGATTATTGGTCGAATGATGGATATATATGTTCTTGAGTCAAAGAACTTTAATTATGGTGTATCGATATCAGATGAAGGGGATTTTAGTTATTTTTATAATAATAGACCATTCTCTATACCTTCTCCGATAGCACAAAATGAAAGACACATTAAATTATTAGATAGATTTTTAACGGACAATGATTTTTTACCTAAACGACTCGGTATAACATTAAAACCTAAATATAGAAACATTGTTTTAATTTCACCTACTTCACGATTAACAAAGCCTAAAAAAGGTTTTTATGATTGCAGCTCAGTTATGAAAGGTGATAAATTTTTAGAACGTTTTAAAAAGGATATGGGTGTGGATACGGATACCATTGTTGAAAACATGAAAAGTGTTTCTAAAGTTATATCTCAAAATAATCTAAAGTTATTTGTAGAAAAACTTGCTCTTCATCACAAACCTACAACAATTGATTATAAGGCTAAGTTTGGTCTTGATGAAGAAGTTGCAGGTAAAGTGGACCGAGCTATTCAGGAGCCGAAATCTGATTATGATATTGATTCACCTGAATGTCCTCGCTGTAAAAAGATAATGATTAGGCGAGAGGCAAAAAAAGGCAAAAATATTGGCAACGAATTTTGGGGGTGTTCTGATTTTCCAAAATGCCGAGGTGTGGTGAAGATTGAAAGTGAATTTGTAAAAAAAGAAAAACCGGATATAGCTACTTCAGAAGAGATACCTTTATGTCCAAAATGTAATGGTGAAATGGTTAAACGAATTATCAAGAAAGGCGATAAGATGGGCACGGAGTTTTGGGGGTGTTCTACATTTCCAAAATGCAGAGGGACGATTACAATTGAGTGATTTATTTTTTCTAAACGGAGTTTTACTCTTGAAATATAAAAATAAAGGATTTTCATATGTAAACGATCGTGGTGCTTTTCAATTATTAGACTTCATTCTACTCTTTTGGAAAAATGAATGGTTGGAAAACATTACTGAAATATCAAATCACTCCTTCGAATACTACTTACGAAGCATTGAACAACTAAAACGTTCGCAGTAATAATATAGGGGAATTACATGGAATATATAGATATAGTAATTGGAGCTGTTGCCTTAGCTATTGCAATTTGGGCTTTAAATTTACAGAAAAAAGAAATAATTAAGAATGGAAAAATAAGCTCCCTTATTCATTCCGCATCATTAATCCAAGATAGAATTGACTACCATACTAAAATTATTGATGACATGAAGACTGAAGGAAAAACTAAGAAAGATTGGGGGGGGGCATGCTGCTAAAATAAATAATAATTTACGCCCTCTTAAAGAAAGAGTTAACACCGAATTTTTAAACTTGGCTTCTAAGTATGACGGTGTTCTTCATGAAAGTGAAATTAGAGCGTCACTTTATGGTGAAAGCTAACTAATAAATGGGGTTAGAACACTTAGGAAGGCTTTTGGGATTAATGGGGGCAGAGCTCTTTAACCACTTTAACCTACAACTTGTTTAGCTTTCAGAAATGTTGAGGTATAATTAGCCACCCATTTTTACTTGAGATATCATCATCAATTCCATAGATCATAAAGAAATAAATCAGATACCTTCACCTGTAGCCTCATCAAACTCTATTGAATCAGTATCAGTAGCAAATACACAACTTAAAATTGCTACTTTCAATTTATTTAACTACCTTGAGCCACCCAATGCTTATTACGATTTTGATCGTATTTATAGCCCTGAGCAATGGCAGAAAAAACAACTGTGGGTGGGTGAATATTTGCGTGAATATCAGCCTGATATTATTGGCTTTCAAGAGGTGTTTAGTCCTGAGTCATTAAAAGCGCTCGTTGCCTCGCAAGGTTATGATTATTTTGAAGTGGTTGATCAACCTGAAGTGATTGATGATTTTATTTATACGCAGCCTGTTGTCGCCATTGCATCTCGTTTTCCTATCGTTGATATTGATTCGGTTAAACCAAACACTGAACTCGCGCAAACATTAGGGTTGACTGATGACTTCTCTTTTAGTCGAAAAGTATTAAGGGCAACGATTGACGTTCCGCATGCGGGCAACTGCGATTGTTATGTTGCGCATTTTAAATCGAAACGTCCAATGATTGAAATTGATGAGCAAGATACAAATCGATCGGCAGAGCAAACGATTATTGAAAGCTTAAAAGCAGATGTGGCGGGTGGTTGGGGGTCAACCATACGGCGGGGCAGTGAAGCAACGTTGTTAATGATTGATATGATTGAGCGGCGTGAGATGACTGGCTACCCTATGGTATTAATGGGTGATTTTAATAATACCCTGGCTGATGGTGTGTTAAGCCATTTACTTACAAGCACCTTACGTTTTGTTTCTGAGATTGACAGCGAGGCTTATCTTGCTAAGTATTGTTTAAACGATGTCTGGGATTTGTATCAACGGGCGCCACATTATGAAGCCAGTGAAATGTATGACCCAAATGAAGTTGATGATTGCGATTTAGAAATAAATCAAAATGATAAAGTCGTGC
>Ga0316207_10005670_pt1 | contig 10249 bp, 5 predicted proteins | sample 6weekpyrite_MG_FD_204943 | JGI IMG/M metagenome (GOLD analysis project Ga0316207, IMG submission 204943) | Microbial mat bacterial communities from mineral coupon in-situ incubated in ocean water Damariscotta River, Maine, United States -... | ecosystem: Environmental > Aquatic > Marine >...
CAACCACCCACTCTTCATTTTCCTTATGAAAGTTATTAAAATACTGATTCATTTTAATTTTTACTAGATCAATTGTTTTGCCTATCTGATCCATAGCTCATCTCTAGTTGAAAATATTTTTATCACACTGTCAATACAGAGAAATTGCAACTCCTTATTGCAATTATCTAAATCATTGAGCATTCTTTTATTGCATAGCCTTACTTTCGATTAGCTTCTCATTTTTGTGGTCAAGTTAACATTACACCCCATTACACCTGCCCAAATACTATTCCAGTTATAATTAGAATGACTTATATTACACAACACCTAAGATTTTGATTTTTTTAAAAAAAGTCACTATTACAGCCCTCACAGGGAGGGTATTACGGATAAATCAGGGAAAATATACCCAATTTATCTCTAGAGCAGATGAATTCGGTTGTCGAGTCGACTAATTAGTTTCACGAGCTAGCCTTTAATTATGCGGTAGTTTAGTATCTAAACATGCACTTCCCTGTGTGTTGTTAGCTAAAATGAATACACACTAATCGATAATATTCACATCTTATCTGTACTTAAATATTTAGCTAAATCGACTGTAATGAATAACGTACTATTAATAGTAATTACTACGTTAGTAACAGCATTACACTGTGATAGTAGGGTCCCAATAAAAGTAGCCATACAGCTCCTGCGTTTGACCATCATCAGCCAGGGTATAAAGAGAAAAATTTACATAAAAATTTTCTGTTCCACCTTGTTTTACTCTTGAATCCAGAGAGGTAAAATTCAAACTGGTAGTTATAGCGGGTAATCCATTATCTGTCGTCACATCTGGCATAACCGCATGCTGCCGGTTAACTAAATTTGGGACAAACTGATTAAAGACCTTGTCACCACTCCAGTATTCAATACCATAAATAATCACAGCATCATCTGAATTTGTATAAATTGATGTACCTGTAAACGATACAAAATCACCTGGATTTGCATTAAAATTCAGATCAGCTGTCCCCTGCCCACTAACAATACCTCGAGGATCAGTGGCAATCATATATTGACTATTATGATCAATACCAGTGGGATGATCAGGATCGGTATTTTTAGCATAGTGCGCTTTAACATACTCGGTATCAATAACAACAAGTACATTGATATTTTCAGAAGATGCTGCTTCTATTTCAGACATATATTTCTCCAATATTTTATATTCATTTGACCTGCCTTAGCCCCTTTGTTTTAATGCGGACTCTGGTCTCCACAATTCACCATTCAACACCTGACATAAACTCTATAAATCATTAATTAATGAGCCAGATAAATCACGGTAAACAGAGATTAGTGTAAAATTTTTTTATAACCATTACAGCTCATTACACAAAGCTAATATAGAAGGTATTGAGTGTAATTTTTTAAGATATTTAAAGGAAAAGTAATTACGTTTGGTTAAAAAAGGCCGGAGAGTAAATTGAAAGGTTTTTATGTCACCATAGATGTATTCACAAACATCTATTACTTCATATTTTTGGGTTTATATGATTTAGCCCAAAAATAAATTATTACGAGGTGATAAAAATATAGCCATTACATCGATGGTAATTAATTCGTATAATCCAGTTAGTTTGTCGCCTGTGAAACTAAAGATGGGATATTCTGTAACCCCCCCTCAATTTCAATATGATCACAGTTAAGACGTATTTCTCCTACTCGCCTTTCAACAATTTGATTCAATCCAATTGAATCGGGAAAATTAACCAGGCATTGCTTCCTAAATCGATAGATCAGTATATTAATATGGTTATCACTCAAACCTAGCATTTCACTAAAAACACCTTTATCTATCCAGCCTTGCTCACCCTTGCTTAATGCTTTAGTCTCGTCTTCAAGACATTGACGTGCCAGTAATAATAATGGGTAATGGTGTGTCCTTTCTTCTAAATCAATTACTCGCAGACCTACTTTTAGTTTTAATGAAACATGCTCTTCATTTTGGCTAACCTTAAAATAAAAACCAGTTTCACTTTCAGGCACCTGCCTGCTTTCATCAAGAACCTGGGTACTGATACTGGGTTCAGCATCAACAAAACGCCATATCTTATTCTGTATTCCTACCAGATCACCTGATTTCAACAGATTAGTACCAGATTCACTTTCACATACCCATTGTCCATCCGCTGATAAGTATAATGAAATTTGCGGTGACTCTTCAGAAGGCAGCACTACAACACCACTTAGCTTTATAATTTTGAGTTCGGAACTAAGTGGAATCAACATACTTTCTGGAGGGTCAAGATCAAGCAACTCCCACTTATCAGACTGTAAATTTCCAAAGTGTAATGTATCCGCTTTTTTTAAACGATTAACTGAATCTTCCTGAACTCTCCTACCGTCTATATAGGTACCATTAGTACTTTTTCCCATAAGTTGCCAGTGCTCACCGTCCCAATAGATGGCTGCATGAAATCGTGATGCGTCCGGGTTTGAGAGGGCAGTATTATTACTATTAGAGTGACGACCGAAGGTATGATAAGTCATAAGGGTTGTTACTATACCTGTTTTAGCATTAAGGATCGTTGCCATATTCACTCCTAAAAAATCTACTTAGCAAGAGGACTCTTCTACATACACTTAAATAAACATCGTTTAATAATATCATGCCAGTGATATCATTTTAAATATTAGTTACTAGCTTGGTCATCATTTATTTATTCTAATTGGTAACTCAGAAGATTACTCTATACGATAATAAAATATTATAAAGGTATTATGTAGTATAGATGCTATATAGATAAACTGGTCAAATAAAAAGTTTCAGGGGATTCATATCAGCAGCTTTCAATGGCTGCATCAGCCATCCCATTTGAACGGGTACTGAATAGAGCCTTTCACAGGCCATTTGTGGCCAGATATGACATAAGCCTGGTACAAATACATTGACAGTAAACAAGGGGATATCCGGACGACTATAATTTAATATGATAGTCTCCAGTCCACGTGTCTGGGCCTTATCTAAACAGTACTCCAGGGCTTTTTTAAGATTAAGATTATTTCTAAAATCATAATCAGTTTCAGGTTTTATCATTAAACTCGATAATGGATATAAATATGGCTCAGGTTTTATATCGTCGAAATTAAATTGTTTATATGAATGTTCGCGAATGGGAATTAATTGACACAGCTCAGTTAAAGCACGTTCTATGGCTATAAACATATCCAGATGACAACCAAATCCCAAACTAAATTTACCCGTTAGTTTATGCTGGGCTACGGCAACCATCACTGAAATACCAAGATCATGACTTATATTTAATACCCAATAATCCCAGTCGGCTTCTATTGTTGCATTAAATCTCTGAATGTGTTCCACAGGTAAAATATCAAGATCAACACCATGACATACTATTTTGTTGTACCACCAAATCGCTACCGCATCGCGTTCCACTAACTCTAAAAAACCCTGCAAAATTGCTTCTTCCAGGCTGTTCCCTGCAGCACAACCATTAGAGTTCCAACGAGAATAACATACTTCCTCAAAAGGTGTATTTGCAAAACAATATGTAGTAGGTAGATAGCAGAATTGCTTATATGTTAAGGACCAGCCTGGTGTCCAGGGTATCGCTTTATCTTCACTATAGTTTAACACTGCATGATATGATTCAAGTTCGGCAGGATAGATTTGAGAAAACGCCCGGTATTGTTCATCACTGTAGGGCGCTAAATGATGGGGTAATATTGAAGGATACTCTAACTCAGATGGTTTTGCATGTATGCTGGGTTCATCTCCCTGGTATTGTGCTGCGTATCGCTCAAAGGCTTCACATAATGCGCTTGTCTGAGATTGCAAATAATCCAGGCCTTTGCCAAGGCTAACTTGTATAAAAGGGTCTGTTTTTAGTGAATTAATGAGGTATGGACTTTTATAAAATGAAGACTGATATATTTGAATCTGATTAGAAAAATCTCTTTCAACTAGAGGATTAATTTTAAGTGGTTCAATATTTGCAATTGCACCGGTTATAGGACTGATAAAAGGTTTAAGCTTAGCCAGTGTTACTTTTGGGGCTTCAGTTCTATAACCACCATCAAAAGAACTAAGTTCATTATTGGCTTGTAGCTTAATCGGTTTTTCAATTTGTTCTCGCATTAAAACCGGGTTTCCACAACATTTACACTGAGGTCGCTTAGTTACACTATGTAATTTAACTGTAGATGAAGATAAACTCAGACTAATTAACTCACCTGGTTTTTCTTTATTTAATAATTCTGTAACAGGTTTTTTCAGCAAGGCTAAGAATTTAATAATTTCACCTGGATTAATTTTTATAGGTAGTCTACAGGGAAAACTATCCTCAATCCGCGACAACCAGATACGTGCAGGCTGGTTTCTATTCATGCGCTCCATTAAACACTGCCAACAGGGTGCATGATTTAATTCAGGATAAAATAATGGACCAGCCATAACCTGTTGACCCGTTACTTTGAGTATAATCCAGGGGCGTTTTGCTTTACGTTGAGTTTCATTAATCTGATTCAGTCTCGGATCGAGATAATCATCAACAATAACCAGAGTCAGTTTCTGACTGAACTTGATTCTTGCCAGCCAGGATTCGCCCCAATCAAACCCTTCCCACTCTGTTAATAGAATCAACTCAATATTATCAGTCAGCGTTTCTTTAACACTATGATTCTTTTCAAAGTCTGGATAACAATAATTACTCAGCTGATCTATCTCATCGGTATGCTCTAACTGCACCGGCTCGATAAGGCTTTTGTTTATCAACTTGTCTACTGTGAATATCAAGCTGGCACTTTCATATAGCCCAAGTGAGTTTAAGCTGTGTATTGATACTCCGTTTTCTATACTATCGATAACATGCTTATATTCTTTACCACACAAGGATAAGGTTTCAGTTTCACTAAGTAGTATCGCACAATCCGGGGAAAGTATCTTTGGCCTTAATCGTGGATTCCAACGAATCTTCATACTCAATATTTTCCAGTCATAAGATAAAAGTAGAGGTCACATAAATCTTTACTAAAAAATTTTTTATACGGCCATGGCTGTCTCTATGGATGTCTTAAAATTTTTACCTAACAGATCGGCTGAATTTTCCCACAGTATTTTGTTCAGCGTCTCATTACCAAGCGAGGGAGAAAGATTAAAAACATGGTCAATATTATCACTGTCATGATCCATATGTGGATAATCACTGCCGAATATAAGATTACTATTACCTATCTGCTGTATAACTTCTGGAATCATAACCTCTTCAGGCTCAATAGCCACCCATATTTGACGTTTAAAATACTCAGAAGGTGGACGCATTATCAATCCTGCAACTTCATTGCTTAAACTTTTGTAGGAAAGCTGATCCAGTCGCCATAGCCAGTAAGGTAACCAGCCACACCCCGCCTCTAGAAATCCAAAATGTAAATCTGGAAATTTTTCCAGTACACCACCCGTTAACAACGCAAGGATACCCGACATCGCCTCCATCGGATGAGAACATGAAAACTTTCCAAACCTTGTGGCAAAACGATCACTACCAATGATAGAAATTCTTGAGTGTGTAAAAGTATGGAACAACACTGTGACCTGGTTTTTTTCACAAACATCCCAAAACGGATAAAGACTTTCGTCTTCAAGTGCTACACCTTGTACAGGACTAGACTGTAAGGCCACGACTGTAAAGCCCTGTTTTAGAGCTTCTTCAAGGTCTTTAACCATACAAGTGGGGTCATGGCGTGAAATTAACGCAGATCCTATGAGCCTGGAAGACGACGTGGACATAAAATCTATCATCCAACGGTTATAAGCTTTTGCATACGCACGGGATTGTTTTGCGCCTATATCATCATTATAGACATAATAAGAACCATGGTTCGGGAGTAACACAGCTATATCAACACCGGTAGAATCCATGACGCTTAATTGACCAAGGGCATCTCCTGCAACATCAATGTCACTGCTTCGGCTGTGCGACTGAAGATTTAATTCGATAGTGACATCTTCAGACATATCCTTCCATAACGGTAGATCATTTACCATAATTTGTTCTGGTGAGGGAAAACATGCATAATCTTTTAAGCGTTTAAGTCGTTGACTAAAACTCTCATTTTTTGGCCCCATTGTTTCGATTTTTGGCAGGTATTCTTTTTTTTCCGAATCACTAAGATACTGTTGATACAGGGAGTCGGGTTCTTTTATATGTCGGTCAAAGTCAATAATTTTTATACCATCACGCATGAGTCGACCTTTATTTTTTGATTATTTCTAGAGCAGGAAAAATAGAATAAAAAAACGCTCGATACAAACTGAGCGTTATATTTTATAAAAATTATTTTAGCCACAACTGAATGGATATTTCGAACCACCTGCATTATATGATGCCAGGGCAAGAGGCCCATACTCATTAAGCATCGCTGGTGGTTTAGGAACAACCAGAACCAGGCGCGAATGCGTACTTGATTCCCAGCGAAAACCTGTACCGATATCATTATCTGTTTTTTCATATTTTGCGTTATGATCAATACCTATAACCAGATCAAAATTCCAGGGAAAATCATAATCAAAATTTTCCTTCAATAGCTTCTGAGCTTTACCAATTTCATCTACTTGAATATTTCCGGTTTTTGGGTCTATCGGTTCTTTGGTGATTAGTCGGTTTTTAAAAGTCTCACTGTTCCAGCTTAAAGTTAATGCATCCGCAAGCACAGCGCCAAACTCATACAAGGGGCTGGTATCATTACCAACATCAAACCTGGAACCGCCACCCTCACCGGATGTTCCCATACCCGACATCAGGGCATTGAATCCTGTAAAATCATTACCATCAGGTGTAGAAAAACCGCCAAATATTGAAGGGGCAATGGCATAATAGTCCGCTGCTGCTTGCGTTCTATTTTCCTTTGGAGCTTCAGGTATATAAAGCAACACCTGCTCAATTTCAAATGGATTAGCTACCTCGTACTTACCTGAGGCAGGATTCCAATAAGGCGCATTTTCAGAATTTTTCACGTGTAATTCGATTTTCCATGGGTTTTCAAATAACTTGTATTTTTCTAGTACACCCATTGCTCCAAATTCACCCGCAGGATAATCATTGTAATTTTCTTTTACTAAACTACGAGAAAACGTATCATTTTTTAAAAAATTATCTGGATATATTTCCATCGCCGACCATATTCTTGATATTGATTTCAACCACGCCAGTCTTAATTCAAAAAGGCTGTCTGTTGATATTGGTTCACTCATGGTAAGTTCCTCGTTTTTGTGTTTTATAGTTTTCATTGCTACATCTTCGCCCGATGTATTAATCAGACTAAAAATGATCTTCATTATTTATGTAATAACCAAATTACTACATTATGCCTGGTACTCTAGCTTCAATCTATCCATTACCAATGTACTCACTTTATCCATAGTCGTTTTTTCTGCCCAGGTTAAAGCATCATTTAATGATGACACAGCCGCAGATGAATCCCCAAGCTTATCTTCCACAAAAGATTTTCTATATGGAAGCATGGGGTGATAATAATGCTCACCGATTGAGTGACACAATTCAATACAGTCAGAAAACCTTCTATTTGCATCCTCTGTCAAACCTAAGCTTAATTCTATGTCGGCAAGTAGAGATTCAAAATATGGAACTGCATGAAAACATCCCATATTTTTTAAACCAGCAACAGGTTCTTCTGCTTTTACAAGATTCTCTTTACGTTGCTTTATTGACAGGTTTTCAGTTTCATTTAAAGCCCAATAGTGAATGACCAGGCCATAAGTTAAATGTGCAGGTAAATTATACTTTGTCGCTTTTTCAATAAGCTCATCAGATGCTTCACGCACCGCAACTGCATCTTGTTGATACTGTCTAAGAATACACTTATACATCAATGCAATACAGAGTGAGGGCATGTGCCCCGATTCATGACCTGCATCAATTGCCAGTTGCATATAATGATTAGCCCGATCATTTTGATCCTTAAGCCAAAATAGTAAGCCCAGTGTGGCAGCCGCCCAAACACGAGAATCAAAGCCATATGTTATACCATGATTATTATCAAACTCCAGACGATACCTGGACACTGAATTTTCCAAATGAACTACAGCAATATCAAAATCACCCTTTGTATAATAATAATAACCAAGAATGGCCAGAGCTGCGCTTTCCAGGCTAGGATTTTTTGTTAACGTTAATACTTTTTCCAGATCATTAACAACATCATCCAGTAGTTTATCTTCTAAATTCTTAAGCTCTTTTCTGTTACCCGAAACAATATTATGAAGTATAAGCGCATAGTATATTTGTACTAACTGTGCTATCAGGTCCTGATCCAGAGACTCAGACGCATCAATATTGAAGCCATATTCATCACTATTGAAATAAATTTTATTAACCAGTTTGAGACATTTATTTGCATATGTGGATACTTCTTCTCCTGCCCAACCATCTTTATTCATCAACGCCAGGGTCATCAGTATAGATGCATTTAAATGTTCTTTATCTCGTTCATGCTCTTCTAGCTCATTGGACCATGCATAAAGGTTTTTACAGTGATTAATACAATCCTTACTGGCTGATATGTCCAGGCTTTTTTTCGCACTGACAGTTTCATACTTAATCGCTTTTTTATACTCAAAGGCCGCTGCAAAATGCCGGGCCAATTCAAAAGGGGATTGCTCAAGAATAGTCGCAAAACTTGTTTCGATGGCATTGGCAATATTCAGGTGCACATCTCTTCGACCAACTTCAGTCATTGAATCATACGCGGCATCCCTTACCAAAGCGTGTTTAAATATATAACTATCACCCACCACCTTACGTTGTAAATAGACAAGTTCATTCTCTATTAACTCATTCAAATTTGCCTGTAACTGTTCTTCACTACAATTGAACGAAGCACTTAGTAGATCATAATTAAATTCACGCCCAATTGTTGCCGCTACCTGTGCTGTTTCTTTAGCATTAGGTAATGAATCCAGTTTTTGCTGTAATGAATCACGCAAACTTTCTGGAACCTCTTCTATTTTCTCAAGGTTTACAAAATCGGTAATACCATTAAGATGCTGCACTAATCCTTTTTGCTTGAGCATATTAACGAGCTCTTCAATAAACAGCGGAATACCATCGGTTCTACTGACAATAACTTCGATTAAGTTTGCAGACAGTTTTTTATTACCGAACAGGTTTATAAGAAACTCTTCTGTTTTATCATTATTAAGTCGTAACAGCTCAACACTATGACAACCCAAATCTGCCATTGACTCTGTGAGTGGCTGACGTGATGTAAATATTATGGCTATACCTGACTTAATCAGTGAGCCACCCTTAGCTAATTTAGTAATAAACTCAATGCTGGTTGGGTCAACCCAGTGAATATCTTCAAAAAATATCAGGTTGGGTCTTGATACTTCATCATTACTATTGCCAATCAACACTGTTATGGCATCAAATAAAATTTGTTTTTGCTGATCCGCCGTGTCAAAATTCTGAACAAGGTCATCAGGCAAAGGATACCCAAACCAGGAACTCAATACAGGGATAACTTTTGTTTCATCTAATTGAGGACAATTATTTATTTCATTCCTAAGTAATAAGATAGCCGCTTCAGGAGTGAGTGAATCTAATGAGTATTTATTTTTAATTAAATTCAGAATCGGATATAGTGCGCTGTTTTTAAACTCTGGTAAACATTGTGCAACATAGTGATTAAAATTGAGCGAACAGGCTCTCAGTTCAAAAATCAATCGAGATTTTCCAATACCGGCCTCACCAGATATATGCACCAAAGCAGGTGCACCTGACCCTTTATCGCTAGCTATAGTCGTAATCAGCTCCGATACCCTGCTTAGCTCTTTTTCTCTACCTATAAATTCATAATTCTGCCTACTGGCTCTTAAGAAACCGAGAGCCTCTACCTGTCGCTCTCCCGTTAACAAATATATCGGCATTTCCCTTGAGTCCCCTCCCATTGTACGCACTTCAAAGGGCTCGAACTCAATATAGCTATCGAGTATTTTTCTACTGGCATCAGAGCACAATATTTGATTTGGTAAGGCAATACGTGTTAATTCCATTGCGATATTGGGTGTATACCCTTCTGGAGTTGTATCGGCGTACGCAGTGACAATACCCGTGTGCATACCAATATGTGCTTCTGCAATTATGCCCTGAGAGTGTTTACGCAGAGAGTTGCTTTTATTTATATTACTAATAATTTCTAGCGCTGTTCGGGCACACAGACGAGGATCATTATCACTCACAAC
>Ga0316207_10005671_pt1 | contig 10249 bp, 9 predicted proteins | sample 6weekpyrite_MG_FD_204943 | JGI IMG/M metagenome (GOLD analysis project Ga0316207, IMG submission 204943) | Microbial mat bacterial communities from mineral coupon in-situ incubated in ocean water Damariscotta River, Maine, United States -... | ecosystem: Environmental > Aquatic > Marine >...
CGATAATGTGTTTCACTCACATAGGCTGCCCCGACAATGGTTTTGCTCTGCTTATCAATAGCGAGATAGTAGCTGTAGAGGTCGTCATCCAGCTTAACACCGTAGGTCTGCTGCGCCCATTCGACAGCCTTGTTACTGAGTGGCTGTTTACGCTTGGTGATCTTGGCTGCGGTGGGCAGCATGGCCTTGAGTGCGGTCTTGGTTTTTGTGAACGTTACCATCGACCCGGCATGGCCCTTGTGAGCCTGGGCGTTCTGGGCCGTGCCGAGGGTGAGACAAACCGCCAGCACAGCGGTAAATAGATACGACAGCGGATTACGCATATTCAGAGTCATGATACTTCCTTTGTGAACGAATTAATTGGTTGTTTTTTCCGGCTTCATCAGCCACAACTCCCACAATACTCTGAAAGAGATGAAGGCGAAGCAGAGTCCCACCGTAGTGCCCATCGCCACGGTCAGGTAGGCGAAGCTGGCGGAGATGAAGCGCACCAGATTGAGGCTGATGATATCTCCCCAGAGACTGAGAAACAGTAGTGAGGCGACGATGGCTTTGATCGACTCCGCCAGTTGCGTCAGGCAGAGCAGGCCGCCCATCGCCAACAGCAGTAAAGAGAACGAAAGCAGATGAACGTGAGAAACCTGGGCCAGAATCTGCGGTGGCAGGGTATCATCGCCGCTCATGCCAGCGCCGTGATCCATTCCAGCGCCATGATCCATGCCGCTCATATCCATTGTGGAATGATCCATCTCTTCCATGCTCATGTCATCTTCATCAGCAAAAGAAAACTCTTCCTCGACAAAACCCTGTTCGGCGATGACTGCCGCTTCGGTGCTGGAGAGGCGCTTGTCAGCATAGTGGTCGGCGATGGCCTGCGGATTCATGCCCACTGATAGCGCGGCGTTGAAGACCGCCGCCATATAACCACTGCCAAGGATGATTACGAAACCCGTGATCAGGATTTTCCAGGAGAGGGGTAAGCGGGCAAAGTTAATGGTTGTATTCATGACTCATATGATCTCTTGTGTGGTGGCAGCGTGACGAGCGGAGAGGAAGCCGCTCCTCGTCACGCAAGCGGTCAAACTTATTTCATATCGTGCGTTTTGACCCACAGCACGGCCCCGATCTCGATCGGATAATCCTTACCCTTGTGTTTCATGGTGCGGTCATCTTCGTTCAGGGCGGCAAACGTCCACCACCCTGCCCTGGGCATGGCATAGGTGAAGACGCCGTTTGCATCGGCCTTGACCACCTGGGTAATCATCGGGTCGGCTTCAACGTCATGCTTCCCGTCCTGACTGTAGTATTCCACCTCCACATCCGTAAAGGGGACTGGCTTGCCCTTGATCTTGACCACGCCCTGAAAGACATTGCCGGTATACAGACCGTAAGGTCGAGTCAACGGCATGATTTCGGTCTTGAGACCAACTTCTTCATCCCAACCTTCTTCCATGCCAAAGGCATTGACGATGACCTTGGTGTAGTGAACGATGAAAGACTCTTCCGCAGCCTCCCAGTAGGGTTGTGGTTCGGTATAAAAGATGTGATCCCCCGGTCTTTTCAATTTATAGGTTGCCTTAAAACCATCGAATGTATCGCCCTTAACATCCTTGAATTTGCTAGCTTTGAGATGCTCTAACAGGCTGGTTTTTTTGCCGCTTCTCAGGACACCGAATTGCGCCGGTTTCATCATATTCATGCCGAGCCCTTCAAAGGGGTGCCAGAATATCAGGTCAAGATTGAGAGTGCGTGACTCGTCCTGTGTCACCATGTCATCGGAGGGAACGATCATCTGGAAATGGGCCTGAACCAGGCCGGCACTCAACATAGAAGCTCCGCCAAGCAGACCTAATATCAGATTTTTTACTGCTGGTTTTGTTGTCATCTTTAGAAAATTCATCATTTAGCTTCCTTCAATTAGAAATTTAACTGGCCACGCATGCCATACACGGTCACCGTACCCGCATCTGCTTTACCCCCAATATTCTCAATTACCTGGATATCGGCTGTCAGTGTGAAATGATGCAGATATCCATACTTATAAAACAGTTCCAGATGTCTCTCGTCATCAGGGTTCGTGATTTTTGCTTCCGTCATGACCGCTGCATCGCTGTTCAGATTCACACTACCGTACGCGATCCCGGCGCTGTCATGTTCACGCCCCCAACGCTCTCCTGAGACCAAACCACCCAAACTCCAGGAGGACTCGACCGTGTTTTCAAGGATGCTATCATCCTGCGCAGAATAGCGCGCGAATAAACCAATACTGCCTGGCAGTGCCTGGTCAAAACTGAGCCCCCAGGCGCTGTTTTTGGTTTTTTTCCCATTGCCGATTTTAGTAAACGAAGTAATGATATTGCCATCTGCATCGGTGCTGTCGCGTGCATCGGACAGTGCATAGAGGCGGTAGTTTCCTTCATAACCACCAGGATTTGGCATCATATTGACCTGGCCTGCAAAATAGAGGTTATTAAACACATCGGAGAAACCCGAGCCATTCGCGTTTGCCGCGACTAGTGTGAGCCCCACTTCGTCCGACAGCGTATATTGTCCAACGATACCGGGCGCGTAATAATAATCAAGCTGGGCATATGAGGTATCTGCCGAGCGGGTAAAAATTGCCGACATAAACTGGTCGGTTTCATCATTGGCATAGGCATTATCGTCATAATAGCCATGGACATCGAGCTTGCCTGTGGTTACGATTAAATCACCCGCCAGAAATTCAGTTTCATAGTAAGCCTGGGAAATGGAGAGCGCAATTACGTTGGTGCTGCCTTCGACGTTATTTGTCAGCTCGGTAAAAAAGGCGTCGTAGTTGGCGCCGGAAAGTGCGCCGATAATCGGGTCGACCCCTTCGCCATCTCCCGCCTCGAATACGACAACGGCTTTCCCATGTTCAGTGAGCGGCGCTTCCAGTGCAAGATCCAGGGTGTATGAGAGTGCGGTAGTATCATCTGCAGCCCCGTCGGTGGCCTGCAAAAACCAGGTGAGTCCACCTTCCATCTTGATTCCCGATACGTCATGAGGAAGTACGTGGACTTCCTCATGCCCTTCGTTGGCCTGCGCGATGACGGGCCACCCCAGATTCAAGATGTATATGGCCGCCAGCGTGGCGTTCGTTCTATTGTGGGCCTTCATTGTTGTTACCCCTGGAGTCGCTGTTGTGAATCGTAGTTATAACGGCAGAAATTAATAACACGAAAATGATAACACTAATGTGTTACGTTGTAAATTTAAGTGGCACGATACGAGTGTTAGTTATGAGTTTACAATAAAATCAATGAGGTAATATTTTTGCGGGTGACTGGTCAGGCGAGAATTCAGGCGGACGAGAGGGAAAGCGGAAGAATGTCTATTGAATGATGTGTAGTTTTCTACCAGGAAGGTGCGTGCAGTTAATCCGCCGGGGCTGATGGATCTTCTGGGTTTTCACTCATCGGATCATCGTCGAGGCGAGGAATGTGGTGGGGGTCGACCTCCTTGTCGAAAAGCGTCAGCGGTAAGATGATAGTGTTGTCACATCCCAGGCTGAAGTGCCCCATCGCTTTAGCATCGCTGTCCCGGTGGCGATAACCTCGTGGGCCATCTTTGACACGGTTGAGTGATTTCCAGTGACGACAGTTACCACACTGCTTTACGGTGATCTTGCTTTTGATAAAGGCTTTCAATCTGGCTCCTTATCTAATCAACCTCTGATTAAGTCATGGCCGGCCGCCTTGAGTCCAAAAAATCCAACTTCTGCGTTTCAAATCCTGGCAATAGTCCCGCTACTGTGTGCCCCCTGGCGCTACTCCGTCATAAACGTGCAAACAGATTTTTAAGCATTTCTATTTGAAAGCGAGCTAATATGTGCAATGTTAACTTGAAATACACCACTGCTAATTGGATCTTACCTGAGTTTTACTATGGGCAATTTTAATATTGTGAATTCACCACATGTTAGAATTTTCACCGAAAACAACGATTATTTGAAATGAGTTGTATTACCTGCTTTTTTTCTCCAGCTTTGCAAAGTGAAGCGCTACCACAAGGGTTTCCAAGCCCTTTTAGTAATACACCGCATCCGCTTGCGCAGCACGCTGCCCTTGAGTTACAGCAGCAACTCAATAACCCGCAGGCATGGTCGCATGATTTCGATGCGCCCGAGGGCGGGAAAATGTTTGGTGTGCTGGTTGTGAGGGATGCTAGCGATCAGCTCGGTTATCTTGCTGCCTTCTCCGGCATGCTGGCTGGGAAGTGGGTGCAGCCCGGTTTTGTGCCGCCGTTCTTTGACCAACAGATGCTCGACGGTTTTTTACCTGCGGGTGAAACCAGGCTTAGAACGTATGAAGCGCAGATCAACGGGCTGCAATACAGCACGGAGTTTGAGGCGCTAAATGATCAGCTTGCAGCATTACAGCGGCAGCGTGATGTCGAATTAAAAACGTTAGTGGCGTCACATCGGCAGCGAAAGGCTGCTCGTCGTGAGTTGCGTGAAAAGTTGAATTCACAGGATGAGGGTGGGGCACTATTGGTTAAGCTCTCTTTTGAAAGCCAGCAAGATAAACGTGCGCTGCGTGCATTTCAGGATGAGTGGGGTGCAAGATTGGCAAACGTGCAGGAGGAGATAGCACGGATTGAACAGCAGATTGCTGAGCTTAAGCGCGAGCGATCGAGATTATCAAATAGACTGCACCGAAAGCTCTTTAAGGCTTATCGATTGAGCAATCGACTGGGTGAGGAGAAAACGGTCGCCGAGTTTTTTGAGGAGCGCCTACCGCCGGGCGGCACGGGCGATTGTGCTGCGCCGAAGCTTATTCAATACGCACACCAGCAAGGTTTGATGCCGTTGGCGATGGCTGAATTCTGGTGGGGGACTTCGCCTAAAGACGGGATCCGTCATCACGGCAATTATTACCCGGCGTGTCGCGGGAAATGTCATCCTATCTTGCCTTTTATGCTGAAAGGGATTGATGTGCAGCCGCGCGTGATTGCTAATCAAGTATTTAATGACACCTCCGCACCTGAGGCTGTTTATGAAGATGATGATCTGCTTGTTATCAACAAACCGAGTGGCCTGCTCTCTGTGCCGGGTAAAGAGACCACAGATTCGGTTCAGACACGTCTACAGCAGCGTTATCCTGATCACGAGGGACTGTTGCTGGTACATCGTCTGGATATGCCCACCTCTGGTCTGTTACTAGTCGCAAAGCATCGGGTGATACACAAAGCCTTACAGCAACAGTTTTTAAAGTGCACCGTTGAAAAACGTTACGTAGCGCTGTTGTCTAAACGATTGCCAGAACTGTCTGATGATGGTGTTGTGCTTAATGGCGGCATGGTCGAGCTGCCGTTGCGGGTCGACTTCGATGACCGGCCGCGTCAGATGGTCTGTTTTGCGCATGGAAAGCCAGCAGTGACGCGCTGGCAGGTGATTGCGCGTAATGAGGATACGACGCGCGTCTACTTTTATCCGCATACCGGGCGCACACACCAGCTGCGTCTGCATGCCGCCCATCAGGCTGGACTCAACGCGCCTATCTACGGTGATGAGCTTTATGGTGAATCCGTCGCGCGATTATTGCTGCATGCGGAGCGACTTAGTTTTGATCATCCTGTGACTAAAAAGCGCATTGAGATTACTGCTCCAGCACCATTCTGAGTGTATGATTTCTTTATCTTGTTGATATTTATGGGTAATTTATTGTATTGCATCTATAGCCTTGCCTTTTTTAGTAGGAATGATCCTACTGATATTTTTGAGATTCCTACGAAACATCAAGCCAGCTTCTGATAGCGAAGAATCGGCTTAGGCCGAAGACTTGTATGCGAAAGGAGTATGGATGAAATTGCAGGAACAACAGGGCAGGGGGGGATGTTTTTATGTTCTTGCCGGCGAAAGGATTCGCTAGGGTGTCACAGCTATATGTTTTAAAGGAGAGGTGCTGCTGGAGTCGACTGGTTGAATTGTGTGACTGGTTGATGTGACAGGGATAGTGAATTGGTATTGCGCAGGGTGCAAAGTAGAGCTGCTGTTAATTGTTTCAATGTGTCGACAGGGATATCAGCAAGGAGCCGGAAAAGGATATCAAATGGATTTGACGTTGCTGGCAGGGAGCTGAATAAGACTGTCGTTGAAATGAGAGGTGAATCTTTGCGGGTACTGAATGGAAAGGGTCGGCAGCATGGAAGCTGCAGAACCGGGGTCACAGCTAAGGAAAGATTTGCAAGGAGCGCTGTGACTAACGCTTTTCACGACTCCAGCAGTATGCTTTTATAAATTTGGGATAATGGATGTGGTATTTCCATGGATGGATTTTTAAGCAGGTCTTGTTATTTCAATCGTTACAATTCTTAGTGTTTTCAACTGATTAATCGTGCACTATCATTCATGGCGGTAGTTATGATGTCGTCCGATGCATTCCCATCTTATTTGTTAATACTTTAATATTAGGCTCTTCAGGCTATTTTGCTGCCGTTCTGCTGGGGCCTTTTTTGTGCTGGTGAATATGCTCAATAAGCCGATAGCATTCAAAGAAGGCAGTTCAAAGATAAGAGTTGTCAGATGATGGTATCGAAGTTGTATGCCATTGAATATATGGGAGGTCGTATGTTTGGTAGGTTGCAGCAGGGACTCGATGACAGAGAAAATCGAGCTGGAATTAATTTGACCGAAATGGAGTCCGCAAATTATGTCGCGTATTAAAGTGATGGTGGTTGATGACTCTGCAGTCATCCGCCAGGTCTTCGCAAAAATCATCAATCAGGATTCACAGCTAGAGTTGGTTGCGGCAGTGAATGACCCTATTCTTGCGCTCAATCGCATGAAGGTGACGATGCCGGATGTGATTGTGCTCGATGTTGAAATGCCGAAGATGGATGGCCTCACCTTTCTGAAATTGATTATGAATGATAATCCGCTACCGGTGGTGATGTGTTCAACACTCACCGAAAAGGGTAGTAAGACCACCATGCAGGCGATTGCAGATGGTGCGGTGGATTTTATTACCAAGCCCAAACTGGGTGCGAAGGGTTTTCTTGAAGAGTCCTCTGCGATGTTAGTCGATGTGATTAAGTCAGCTGCTGGCGCCAATGTCGGTAAATTGAAGAAGAATGCCGCGTTGATGAAGGATGGTGAGAAAATTGAGGCACTATTATCCAGGAATGAAGTGTTGTTAAAAGAGAGTGGCAGTTCGATGACGCGCACTACTGATCGTGTGATTGCGATCGGCACCTCCACTGGCGGCACCCAGGCGCTGGAGGTAGTATTGTCGCAGCTGCCCAAAAATGCACCGGGGCTAGTTATCGTGCAGCATATGCCTGAGAAATTTACCGCCGCCTTTGCAGCCAGACTCGATGGTGTTTGTCAGATCAATGTGAAAGAGGCGAAGAACGGGGATCGTGTTTTGCAGGGACAGGCGCTGATCGCACCTGGCAGTCATCATATGATGTTAAATCGTAGTGGCGCGCGTTATTTTGTCGATATAAAAGAGGGGCCACTGGTAAGCCGCCACCGTCCATCGGTAGATGTGTTGTTCCGTTCGACGGCTAAGATAGCCGGTAAAAATGCGGTTGGAATTATTATGACGGGCATGGGTTCCGACGGCGCGTCCGGGTTGCTAGAGATGCATGATGCCGGTGCTTATACCATCGCTCAGGATGAAGAGAGTAGCGTTGTTTACGGCATGCCAAAAGAGGCGGTGAAATGCGGTGCGGTAGACAAGATTACTTCATTGAGCGAGATTCCCGCCGCAATCTGTTCATTTAGTGAGTAAGAGCGACTTACGTCGCAGCTACACTTTTTAGGTAGGCCTTGTGAAGCTGTTTCTCTTTTCGTGATGTGCGCCACGCCAGCCATAGTTTACGGACGGGGGTGAGTGAGGTGCGATGCTCCAGTACGCGGTAGCCATCATTTTCGATCTCATCGAGGATTGCGCGATAGATAGTAGCCATAATCAAACCACTACGTTGTGGATGGCGGTCGCTGTCTGGTAGTAAATCAAACGCTTGTTTGTAATAGTCACGTGCGCGATCCGCCTGAAATTTGAATAGGCTGCGGATATTGTCAGTGGTTTTGTTGTCCATTAGTTCTTCAGTCGTCACACCAAAACGCTCCAACTCATCGAGTGGGATATAGAGTCGCCCACGGACGCTATCTTCGTGCACATCACGCAGGATGTTGGTGAGCTGAAATGCCATGCCGAGGGCGTGTGCATATTTCAGGGTCTTGCGGTCTTCGTAGCCAAAGATCTCGGCAGACATCAATCCCACCACACTGGCGACGCGGTGGCAGTAGAGCGATAGTTCTTTAAAGGTGGGGTAGGCGTTGTAGTCGAGGTCCATTTCCATGCCGTCAATCACTTCGATGAAATGCTCCTGTGAAAGGTCGAAATGTTTAATGGTCTCTTGCAGTGCTTTACCTACCATATGCTCAGCAGCGCCTTCGTAGACATGCCCGATTTCTTCGCGCCACCATGCCAGCTTGATGCGCGCAATCTCGTGTTCCTGCGTTTCATCCACTACATCATCCACCTCACGGCAAAAGGCGTAGAGCGAGATGATCGCGCGGCGCTGCGGTAGCGGCAGAAAGAGAAAACTGTAATAGAAGCTGGAACCGCTTTTTGCGGCCTTGTCCTGGCAATATTGATCGGGTGTCATGTTTGATAGGTCTGATTGTGGATCTGAGCGGCTAATGATCCCGCTGTAGGCGGGGAGAGTCAAGTTCTTAAGGAAGGGGTTAGTCTACTGGTAATATAGTCCTATCAACTACTGGGCGCAGCACAAAACTAGAATGGACGCCACTGACACCTTTAATGCGGGTTATTTTGTTGAGCAATAGCATCTGAAAGGCGTCCATATCTTTGACGACCACTTTAAGTTGGTAGTCAGCGGACTGTCCTGTGATCAATAGACATTCCTGGACCTCATCTAGCCTGCTGATCTGTTTTTCGAAATTGGCAAAACGCTCCGGGGTGTGCTGATCCATCGATATATGGATCAACGCTGTTAGTGTTAGCCCAAGTTGTTTGGCATTTACTACGGCGCGGTAGCCTTCGATCATGCCGCTTTCTTCCAGCGCCTTTACTCGCCGTAGGCAGGGGGAGGGCGAGAGCCCGATGCGCTCAGAGAGCGCTTGATTACTAATATCTCCCTCCTGTTGCAGGATCCTTAAAATCTGTCGATCGTAGCGGTCTAGAGGCATTGTTTTGCTGAAAATTCTGTGGTTCGTTGGGAATATTTTGATGAATTATACTATGTTGAAATTAAATTGCTATTTGTGATGGTAAATTGGCAATAAACGCAAGATAAACCCTGGGGTATTGGTTTATTATTCTCCTGTTTCTATTTTTAGGCGTTTTTTCTGCTCAAAACAGGATGGCGCGATTTAAGCAGCAGGAGTTGATAGTGAAAATCTTTGACCATCGCAAGTATCGTCCGGCCCCGGCAGTGCCGATTCCCGACCGGCAGTGGCCATCGCGTCGCATCGAGCAGGCACCGATCTGGGCGAGTGTTGATCTGCGTGACGGCAATCAGGCGTTGGTTGAACCGATGAGCGTCGCACAGAAACGCATGATGTGGGCGCAGTTGCTGAAGCTTGGTTTTAAACAGATCGAGATCGGCTTTCCGGCGGCAAGCCAAGCCGATTATGATTTTACTCGCTGGTTGATCGATGAAGATCAAATCCCCGCTGATGTACAGGTGCAGGTGTTGGTGCAGGCGCGCGAGGCGTTGATCATCAAAACCTTTGAGGCGTTACAGGGGGTGGGGCAGGCGATTGTCCATGTCTACAACTCTACTTCAACGGTGCAGCGTGAACAGGTGTTTGGTCTGGGTCGCGATGGCATCACCTGCATTGCGGTGCAGGGTGCTGAATGGGTGAAGCACGAGGCGGCCAGATATCCTGAGACCCACTGGCAGTTTCAGTATTCGCCCGAAAGTTTCACCACCACCGAGATGGATTATGCAGTGGAGATCTGTGAGGCGGTGATTGATGTGTGGCAGCCAACACCGCAACAGAAATGCATTATTAATTTACCGGCGACGGTCGAGTCTGGTTCGCCGAATATATTTGCCGACCAGGTCGAATATTTTTGCACTCACATCAGTCGACGCGACAGCATCATCGTTTCATTGCATACCCATAACGATCGTGGCTGCGCCGTGGCTGCTGCCGAGTTGGGCTTGATGGCGGGCGCAGATCGTGTCGAAGGCACCTTGATGGGCAACGGTGAGCGCACCGGTAATATGGATCTGATCACCATGGCGA
>Ga0316207_10005672_pt1 | contig 10247 bp, 7 predicted proteins | sample 6weekpyrite_MG_FD_204943 | JGI IMG/M metagenome (GOLD analysis project Ga0316207, IMG submission 204943) | Microbial mat bacterial communities from mineral coupon in-situ incubated in ocean water Damariscotta River, Maine, United States -... | ecosystem: Environmental > Aquatic > Marine >...
ATGAAAGCGGGGCCTTGCGTGGAGATCAGCTCATCAAAGTGCGCCGCATAATTGAGCGCCGTCGTTTCATGGGCAAACGCTATCGCACCCACGCCAGAAGAACAGACAAACCGTTTTCAACCCGCAAACTGGTTCAAACCTATCAAGACGAGGTCAACCGACAGAAACTGTTGATCAAGAAGGCCGATGTAAATGAGCAGCGCCTGTTGTTTCTGATCTCGGCACTTCGTCGCCTCTTGGCGGATGAGCATTTTCGAACGCTTCTTCGAGCAGAAGGTTACAGCGACATGCCCCAGCCTCTTGCGGAAAGGCTGCATTCATGACCGCCATTACTAAGGGTTTTTTGGACGATACCATCCAGATCCATCTTGATCGCATCGCACCAACAAGGCCCCTCTCGCAGGGGCTGCACCGGACACGCAAATATCGAACTATCCTGGCCTCTGTTAAAGACGTGGGAATCATTGAACCATTGGCGGTTTTTCCCGACTCAGGATCAGGTAAGCAGAAAAACTTTATCCTTCTGGATGGGCACCTTCGGCTGGAAGCCCTAAAGCAACTTGGAGAAACAGAGGCCATCTGCCTGGTCTCAACAGACGACGAGAGCTTCACATACAATCGGCGTGTGAACCGCCTCAGCGCCGTGCAAGAACACAATATGATCGTCAAGGCGATTGAGCGTGGCGTTTCACAAGAAAGAATCGCGGAAGCTTTGGACGTGGACATAAAACGCATTCGTGAGCGCCAAAACATGCTCCGAAACATCGCGCCAGAGGCCGTCGAACTTTTGAAGGAAAAAATGGTGGGTGTTCAGGTGTTTGGCATTCTCCGAAAGATGAAGCCAATGGCCCAGATCGAGGCTTGCGAAATGATGATGTCCGCAAACCGATACACCGTCACCTATGCCAAGGTGCTTTTGGCCGCAATGCACCCGGACAAGCTCGTGAAACCAGAAAAGAAAAACATGCTCAAAGGCGTTTCTCCTGAGGACATTGCGCGGATGGAGCGGGAAATGGAACGCCTGCAGCAAGAATACCGAAATGTCGAAGACACGCTTGGAGACACGATGTTCACGTTGGTCGTCGCCAAGGGGTACCTATCAAAACTTCTGAAAAATGAAACCATTGCCGACTATCTGGATCGACACCATGGCTCAATGCTCGGCGAGCTTCGATCAGTAATGGATGCAGTTGGTGCTGACACCCGTGATCTTGAGCGCGAGTAACTTACCCACGGGGACCCGGACCCGATAAGCGCGGGGACCGTCGGAGACGCCGTCGTGAGGGGCGGATCAAGGACGGAGGTGGGGATGGCGGCGATCCCGTCGGTGCCCACCAAGACCAACCGTTATATGGCTTGGTCGCGAGGCCGCCCAACAAGTGGTCGCCCTCGGTTTCCCGGGGCGTGTCGAATTTCGGATAAAGAACTGTAAAAATGATAGTGGCACGCCCCGGCAGGAGCACTCGGTGACTCGTGATACGCATGCACATCATAGCCATGGCCATGACTTTGAGCAAATTGGCGGCAACCTGAATCCCGGTATTTTTGTCTTGGAAAATCCGGCACTTGAACCTCATTTCTCTACGCACGCAAAGAACGATTAATCATCAATGGCATCTTCCCCCCTAACAACCTCAAGCCACTGGATGAACTGAGTGCTGCCGTATTTATTCTTTGCCAAATTACAAGCAAGATGAGTGATGTGAACATTGTCATCATCATAAGCACCATTGTCGCTGTCAATTCGGTCAGGAGATGGCTGAAGCATTGGGTTACCCTCCTTCAACGTGAGATTGCCGCCGCATAAACCGCACTGACCACTTTGCTGCTTCCATTTGTTTGTTAGCAACAAAACCAAGTCACTGATATTCGGCGCACTTCGTTGCGGATTGATTTTCACCGATGATTCGCCGCCCGATGAAACTCTGGCCTGAATACCCATAGCCATTCTCGAAATTTCTTGCCTGATCGTCTTTTCAATATCCTGAGAGATCGCTTCCATCATCATCAGATGGCGCTGTACGTCCTTACTCAGATGGAGCTCAACTTCCTGGACTTCGATATCCAGAACAGCCGCTCGCTCTGAACCGAGCGCCTCAACCACATTTCCTCGATTCGGGAGTTCACTAAACGAGCGGTATGCCGAGGGGATAATGTCATGCGCATGAGGCAACGGTTGTTCGACGATATTCATAGCCTGAGTGACTGCCATGGAATGTGGCCAGCGATCCTTCCCCCAACGATCGATAGAGCTACGCCAAACCTCCGCCGGAACAATCTTTCGTGTTTCAAGAACCTGCTTCGGCTGAATCACCACCGCCGACAAAAGTCGTCCGCGATGAGCCGGGTTCTGTGTCATTTCGGCATTGGTTGTACCAACATAAACTAGAACATCACGCCCCGGACGAAACTCCGTCCGCAAACGATCACCAACAGATTTCTTGGTAAAGGAAACGCACGGCCAATCGTCGCCAATTGGCCCCCATTCACTCTTCAAAAAGACCCGCCCATCCGGCTTCATCATATCTCGGATTTTTAGCATTGGCTCGGTGCGCCCATTCCTACTCCTAGCCCTAATGATTGAGCCCATTATATCATTCACAATCTAGAAATTCTTGTTATTTCCACAAAATTCCATTAAATTCTCAAATTCGCGTAGAAAAGGGAGATGATACGGCGATGCCCAACGACATCCTGACTGTTCGCGAAGTCGCTGAATACCTCAAAATTAATGAGAAGACAGCTTATCGCCTTGCAGCCGAAGGCAAGATTCCTGGTTTCAAAGTGGGCGGCGCTTGGCGCTTCCGCATGGATGAAATCGAAAAGTTCACTAAAAGTCAGTCTATGCAGAACGACGGTAAGGATAAAAATTCATGACGCCCGCCAACTTTCAGCAATTAGCGAATTTCATCTGGTCCGTTGCTGATTTGCTGCGTGGACCCTATCGACCACCGCAATATGAAAGGGTGATGCTGCCGTTGACGGTATTGCGTCGTTTTGACGCTGTGCTGGCGTTGACCAAAGATACGGTCCTGAAACGTTACAACACGCTGAAGGACAAAGACCCCCAACTAGTTGACCGGGTGCTTAATGAACTGGCCAAAGATGATGACGGCAACCCGCTCGGTTTTCATAATCATAGCCAACTCGATTTTCGCAAACTAAAAGGTGATCCGGACAACATTGGCCGCCATCTGGTCGATTACATCAACGGCTTTTCCGAGAACGTCCGCAAAATTTTGGAGCGTTTCGAATTCGAGAAAGAAATCGAAAAGCTGGAAGAAGCCAACCGCCTTTATCAGGTGGTCTCTCAGTTCACCGAAATCGACCTGCACCCCCGGCATGTCGACAACATCACCATGGGACTGGTGTTCGAGGATCTGATCCGGCGTTTCAACGAAGCCGCGAACGAGACGGCTGGCGATCACTTTACCCCACGCGAAGTCATCCGCCTTATGGTCAACCTGCTATTGGAACCCGATACCAAAGTGCTCACGCAAGAAGGCGTCATCGTCACTATCTGTGACCCGGCTTGTGGCACTGGCGGCATGCTGGCGGAAAGCCAGAACTGGATCCGCGCCCATAATGAACACGCCACGGTCAAGGTGTACGGCCAGGACTACAACCCCCGCTCTTATGCCGTTGCTGCCTCCGATTTGCTGATCAAGGGGCACAGGGACAGCCGCATTGAATACGGCAACACCCTTACCAACGACCAGTTTCCAGATATGCACTTCGATTACCTGTTAGCCAATCCACCCTTTGGCGTGGATTGGAAAGGTGAAAAGAAGGAAATCGAACGCTTGCCCAATTTTCGCGGCTACAATGGTAAATTGCCACGCATCAACGACGGCGCACTTTTGTTCCTGGTTCATATGATCGCCAAGTATCAACCTTGGAAGAGCGGCAACCGCGACAAACCCGGCTCGCGCATTGCTATTGTCTTCAACGGCTCGCCCCTATTCACCGGAGGCGCGGGCAGCGGTGAGAGCGAAATCCGCCGCTGGATCATCGAACATGACTGGCTGGAAGCCATCATCGCCCTGCCCGAACAGATGTTTTACAACACCGGTATCGGGACCTTCATTTGGGTGCTCAGCAACCGCAAGGAACAGCACCGAAAAGAAAAGATTCAGTTGATCGACGCCCGCGAACGCTTCACCCCCATGAAACGCAACCTAGGTAACAAGCGGCGTTATATAGACGAGGCTGCGATCAACGAGATCACCCAGGAACATGGTGAACTGGACGAGTCCAAAGTCAGCAAGGTTTTTGACAACACCGATTTTGGCTACCGCCGTGTAACCATACAGCGTCCCTTGCGTCTGCGCTTCCAAATCACCGAGGATGCCAAGGAACGTTACCTCGACACTTGCCCCGAACTCCTTGACGCCGTTCTTGCCGTAGAAGAGGCGATGGGCGGCGAGTCCTATAACGACTGGAACACCGTCTGGGACGAAGTCCAGAAGATCGTCAAGGGGTTGCCAGATGACGTGCAAGGCTGGGCCAAGGGTGCAAAGGGTACGGCACAAAAGAAGCTATTCCGTGACGTCTTTACCGAGGCCGATCCAGAAGCCAAGCCGGTGATCGCCAAACGCAGCAAAACAGGCGAAAATCCGATCAGCTCGACGTTGTTCCCCAACCAGATACTGCCAGAACAAACGGTGGAAGACCTATACGCCACTCTGGGCCTTTATGCCGACGGCAAAAGCAAACAAATCCAATATGAAGCCGACCCTGCACTGAAGGATGTTGAAAATATTTCCCTCAAGGAAGACATCGTCAGCTACTTTCTGCGCGAAGTGCGACCTTATGTAGCTGACGCCTGGATCGATCGCACCAGCCTAGATGAACAGGACGGCGGTATCGGTAAAGTGGGCTATGAGATTAACTTCAACCGCGAATTCTTCCAGTACCAGTCGCCGCGCCCGCTGGCTGAAATTGACGGTGAACTGGAAGCCGTGGAGCAGCGCATCATGGATCTGTTGCAAGAGGTAACGGAATGATGACAGCAACCTCGACTGAACAACTTCGGCTTAAATACGCGGCCACAATAAATGATACATCGCTAGCCGAAACAACTGACCCAGATTATGAAATTCAGTATATAGATATTGGCAATGTGGATTCGTATGGAAGCATTAATGATGTAGTTTCTTATAATTTTGTAGATGCACCAAGCCGAGCACGAAGAATAGTACGGCATGGTGATGTAATCATCTCTACCGTGAGAACATATTTACAAGCCATCGCACCAATTGAAAACCCGCCTCAAAATTTGATTGTATCGACTGGCTTTGCTGTTGTCAGGCCAGACAAAAACCTTCTCGATGCAAGCTTCAGTAAATATGCATTGCGCGAAAATAAGTTTCTCTGGGAAGTTGAAAGTCGATCAACTGGCGTCAGTTACCCAGCAATTAATGCGTCTGACTTGGCTGTTATAAGAGTAAGTTTACCCAAACTTGAAACACAACGCCTCATTGCTGATTATCTTGACCGCGAAACCGCGCGTATTGATGCCCTGGTGGCAGAAAAGGAACGCATGATGGCCCTGCTAGAAGAAAAGCGGGCCGCGCTGATCAGTCAAGCTGTCACCAAAGGCATAACCCCTGACGCCCCCCTCAAACCCTCCGGTCTTGATTGGCTAGTGGACATTCCAGCGCATTGGGATCTGGAACGCGCAAAGGTATTGTTTTCTATCCGAGATCAACGTTCAAAGACTGGAGAAGAAGAGCTCCTCACTGTCTCCCATATTACAGGTGTAACAGCACGGTCTGAAAAGGACGTGAATATGTTTCAGGCTGACGATAAGGCTGGCTATAAGCTTTGTTATCCAGACGATCTTGTTATCAATACATTGTGGGGATGGATGGGCGCAATGGGCATATCTCCACTCGAAGGTATCGTGAGCCCAGACTATCACGTCTACACATCAAACGGGCAACTCTTGCCTGAGTTTGTCGAACTGCTTTGCCGCTCCAAGCCATTTGTCGCCGAAGTGAATCGCTGGTCAAAGGGCGTTTGGTCGTCTCGACTACGGCTCTATCCTGAGAACTTCTTTGAAATGCGCTTAGCTGTTCCTCCTGAGAACGAGCAACGTGAAATAATTGAATTTGTCGCCAAAAATCAAAACAAAGCAAAAGAACTAACAATGGCCTTGCAGCAGTCTATTGCACTGGCGAAGGAACGCCGCACCGCCCTGATCACAGCCGCCGTGACCGGCCAAATCCCCGTCGAGGAGATGGCCGCATGAAACTGGAGTGTCTCAGCCTTGTCCATTGCGGTGGGTTTGAACAGATCGACATCGACTTTGAACACGACGTGACCCTGATTGCCGGGGTAAATGGTGTCGGCAAATCCACCCTGTTGAAAGCTCTAGCTGTTGTGCTTTCACGAGCCATGCCGGAGTTTACGCCCTCACGCTCGGCCCCGAATTATTTCACCAATGATGATATCCACGGCGAAAAAAGCTCATTGGAAGTATCGGCACGGCTGGAAGTCGATGGCCAGATTATAAATGCCGGAATACAGCGTCTGCGCGACGCGGATGAAAAAGGTGATCGCTTTGTACTGCTGCGTCAGGCAGAGGCGTCAGCGGAAGCCACCGACTTTGTTGAATCATTCCACACGCGGACGCTAACCGGTGATTTGGAAGCGGGAATGGGGGAAACGCGAACCGCATTGGCCAAGTTGAAGAACGCAGCCAACCCGCCGCTTGCCGTTTACTTCACCCCCAAGCGGCAATTGCCGGGCCAGCCTCGCACCCTACCGGAGGTTAAGCCCTTTGACCCCTCCATCGCTTATGGCCGCGCCTTGCATGATCGCGAAGTCGAATTACGAGAATTCATGCATTGGTTCCGCACACAAGAAAAACTTGGGGCAACCAATGAACCGCGTCGCCTCAAGGTCCTCGACGCTTTGCGGGCGGTGGTCACTGATCTCGTGCCGGATTTCAGCAATTTGCGCATTCAAGAGAACCCGCGTCTTGGCTTTGTCGTCGACAAACGCGGGCGACCCTTTTATCTGCATCAACTCTCAGATGGCGAACGCGGCCTGCTGGCCCTCGTCTTTGATCTGACCCGTCGTCTGGCCATTGCTAACCCTGACAGCGACAACCCCATTGCTGAGGGCGTGGCGCTGGTTCTTATCGACGAAATCGAATTGCACCTGCACCCGAAATGGCAAAGGGATGTTTTGGGCCGCTTGCAGAAAATATTTAAGAATTGTCAGTTTGTTGTCACTACTCATTCCCCACTGGTGCTGGGTGAAGCGGAAGCACGCTGTGTGCGCTTCCTGGAGTTTGATAATGGCAAAGTGATTTCGGCCATTCCCGCCGAATCCTATGGCATGGATGCCAATCGCATCTTGCAAGAGCTGATGGGCGCGCCCGTGCGCAACAAAACCATTGAGGAGGAATTGCATAGCTTATTTGAACTAATCGATCAGGAAGATTTCAAGAACGCCCGTGAAAAAATCGCGGTGTTGGCAAAACAATTGGGAGATAGCGAACCGGAACTAACCCGCGCCAATTCTCTGATCACCTTTCTAGAGGGCTCGGAGTAATGAGAACCATCCAGAAAAACGGCGAACCACGCTCCTTAACCACCCATCGTCACCAAGCGCATGCTGACTATGATAATTACGCGGATAAAGACGCTTTACGGCAAAGTCTGGTTACTGAGCAACACGGCCTGTGTTGCTATTGCCAGTCGCGGATTAAGCCTGACCCGGAGAAGATGAAAATTGAGCATTGGCAGTGCCAAGCCAATTACCCGGACAGACAATTAGACTACCAGAACTTATTGGGTGCATGCCTTGGCGGGCACGGAAACCCGACACAGGAACAACACTGCGATACCCGCAAAGGCAACGCCGATTTGTGTTTTTGTCCCGCCGACCCCGTGCACCCAATAGAGCAGCAAATCCGCTTTCTTGGTGACGGGAAGATCACTTCCGACGATGAGGATATCAAAACAGCCTTAAACGATGTGCTGAACCTGAACTGGAGTCGCCTTGTGAGTAATCGCAAAGCCGTGCTTCAGGCGTTCCAGGAACGCTTGCAGACGGGGAAGCGATTAGACCCTGCTCGGGAATTAGCCAAATGGGATGGGTCGCAACATGGAGACATGGAGCCATTTAGCCAGGTCGTAGTTTACTACTTAAATAAGAAACTGGGGAGAGCCACAGCATGAAACAAACCAGTGAAGCCGCCTTTGAAACTGCTATTGAGGCCGTTTTGCTGGCTGATGGCTATACAAAACTTCCTTCCGACGGATTTGACCCTGAACGGGCCATCTTTCCCGCCGAGGCGTTAACCTTTATCCGTGAGACACAGGCAAAGACATGGGAGAAGCTGGAAGCATTACACGGTGACGAAACTGGAGAACGGGTGCTGCAAGCCCTGTGTAAATGGCTAAACACGCACGGAACCTTGACCACCCTACGCCACGGCTTCAAGTGCTTTGGCAAGACACTGCGTATCGCCTTTTTCCGCCCCGCCCACGGTCTAAACCCTGAGCTCGAGGCTCGCTATCTTGCGAACAGGTTAGGCATTACTCGTCAGCTCTATTACAGCGCCAAAAATAAAAAATCGTTGGATGTCGTATTATCTGTCAACGGGATCCCTATTGTAACGCTGGAACTCAAAAACCCTCTTTCGGGTCAAACGGCAGCAAATGCCATTCATCAATACCGTCATGACCGTGATCCGCGCGAAGCAATTTTCCAGTTCACCAAACGCACACTAGTACATTTTGCCGTTGATACCGAAGTGGCGCATATGACCACGCGCCTTGCCGGGACCAGTTCCTATTTTTTACCATTCAATCAGGGAAACCACGGCGGCGCTGGAAACGAGCCGGACAAAGAGGGCCGCAACTATAAAACTGCTTATCTTTGGGAAGAAGTCCTGTCGCGCGATAGCTTATTAGATCTTCTTGCTCGTTTTCTTCATCTGAATATCGAAGAAAAGGTCACCGATGAAGGCAAGAAGGTACGCAAGGAAACGATGATTTTCCCTCGTTATCATCAGTTGCAGGCCTTGCGACAGACGGTATCGACAGTGAGCACTGAGGGTGTTGGGCATAACTACCTTATTGAACACTCCGCAGGCAGCGGCAAGAGCAACACCATCGGATGGCTAGCGCATCGGCTCTCTTCTTTGCATAACGAGCACGATGAACGAATATTTGACAGCGTAGTCGTGATCACCGACCGGGTGGTGCTCGACCGACAATTGCAAAATACCATCTACCAGTTTGATCACAGACAGGGCGTGGTGCAGAAGATTGATGAAGATTCACGCCAGCTTGCCGAAGCATTGGAATCGGGCGTACCGATCATTATCACCACCTTGCAAAAATTTCCGTTTGTTTCTGGGCAGTTGATGAAGATGGCCGAGGAACGTGGCAGCGGCGCCAGCCACCTGCCAACTCGCAAGTATGGGGTCATCATTGACGAGGCTCACAGTTCTCAATCAGGCGAGACTGCGACTGAACTCAAAGGCGTCCTGGGTGGTGCTGAATTGCGCAAGAAGGCGCAGGAACTAGCCGAAGAAGAAGGTGAAGTGGAACTGGAGCGACTGTTTCGCGCCATGGCGAAAAGAGGTCGCCAACCAAACATGAGTTTTTTCGCCTTCACCGCCACCCCCAAGCACAAAACGCTGGCGATTTTTGGTCGCGATGGCGAGCCGTTTCACCGTTACACCATGCGTCAAGCTATCGAGGAAGGGTTTATCGAAGACGTCTTGAAAAACTATGTGACATACAAAACTTACTACAAGCTGATAAAAAAAGCCGAGGACGATCCGAACGTCGAGCGCAAGAAAGCGGCGCGGGCGTTGGCTCGGTTTATGCGGCTACACCCGCACAATATCGGCCAGAAAACAGAAGTTATGGTCGAACATTTTCAACACCATACCCGTCACAAAATTGGCGGCCATGCCAAGGCGATGCTGGTCACCGGATCACGACTTGAAGCCGTCCGCTACAAGCAGGAATTTGATCGCTACATCAGGGAGAAGGGTTATTCCATCAAGAGCCTGGTGGCATTTTCGGGCACCGTAGAGGACGACAAGGTACCGGAAAAAACATACACCGAAGTTGAAATGAATGATGGGCTAAAAGAGAAAGAATTGCCGGAGACTTTTGCCAAGCCAGAGTACCGTGTGCTGCTGGTGGCGGAAAAATACCAAACTGGTTTTGATCAACCCTTATTGCATACCATGTATGTCGACAAACGACTGGCGG
>Ga0316207_10005673_pt1 | contig 10244 bp, 9 predicted proteins | sample 6weekpyrite_MG_FD_204943 | JGI IMG/M metagenome (GOLD analysis project Ga0316207, IMG submission 204943) | Microbial mat bacterial communities from mineral coupon in-situ incubated in ocean water Damariscotta River, Maine, United States -... | ecosystem: Environmental > Aquatic > Marine >...
ACATTCTTTTCTACTGTACCGATATAGACGGGACAGCTAAGCAAGGGGTATCACGTGAGCGATCTAAAAGCCCAGATCACCGAGGCCATGAAAACGGCCATGCGCGAAAAAGACAAGTCACGCCTTGGCGTGATTCGTTTGATCACGGCTGCCATGAAACAAATCGAAGTCGATGAACGCATCGAACTCGACGATGCCCGCGTCCTCACTATTCTCGACAAGATGCTCAAACAGCGTCGTGAAAGTATCAAACAGTATGAAGCCGCTGATCGCCAGGAACTGGCCGACCAGGAAGCCTTTGAAATCACCATTATCCAGGAATTCATGCCTGCCCAGCTTGATGATGCTGAAATCGACGCGATTATCGATGAAGCCGTCTCAGCAACCGGTGCCAGCTCAATGAAAGACATGGGTAAGGTCATGGGTATGATTAAGCCCAAACTCGCCGGACGTGCCGACATGGGCGCTGTCAGTGGCAAGATCAAAGCTAAGCTTGGCTAAGCCAGCCGAGCGCTTCACCTAGTTCGGATTAGGTATACCACACCGTAATCCAACACCCATCCTCGCAAAGACATCTGACAGGGCCATCTGGATGCCCCTGCAATAACAGGTATCCAGAAGTTGTGATGCATGACGCAATATTCAGGCTGACGCCGACACAAACTCGACATACACTATGAGCATGGGCGGGAGAATTCCACAGTCATTCATTGACGAATTATTGGTGCGCGTTGATGTCGTTGACATCATCGATAGCCGTGTGACCTTGAAGAAAAAGGGCAAGGACTATATGGCCTGCTGCCCATTCCACGGTGAGAAGACCCCGTCCTTCAGTGTCAGCCGTGAAAAACAGTTCTACTATTGCTTCGGTTGTGGCGCCTCAGGCAGCGCGCTGAGTTTCCTCATGGACTACGAGCACCTCGGTTTTGTCGAGGCCATCGAAGCCCTCGCGGCCCAGGCTGGCCTGGAAGTCCCGCGCGAAGAAGGTCATGACGACCGTCCCCGCGTCAATTACGACCCGCTCTACAAACAGATGGACGCGGCCTCTAATTTCTACCGCGACCAGTTACGTCACCACCCACAGGCGCAACGCGCCATCGACTACCTGAAAGGCCGAGGCCTGTCTGGTGAAATCGTCACTGCTTTTGGTATCGGTTTTGCGCCACCCGGCTGGGACAACCTGATCAAACACATTGGTGATAACCCGGCCGCACAACAGGCACTGACCACCACGGGTATGGTAATCGAGAAAGAAGACAACAAGCGCTACGACCGTTTCCGTGATCGCATCATGATCCCGATTCTCGATAAACGCGGTCGCTGCATTGCCTTTGGTGGCCGTGTACTCGGTAGCGATGACCAGGGTGCAAAGTACCTGAACTCCCCGGAAACCCCGATCTTCCACAAGGGTCGTGAACTCTACGGCCTTTACCAGGTACGTAAAGCACTGCGTGACATTCCTCGCCTGCTGGTCGTCGAAGGCTATATGGATGTCATCGCGCTGGCCCAGTTCGGCGTGCGTTATGCGGTCGCCACACTGGGTACAGCCACGACCACGGAACACCTGGAACAGCTGTTTCGCACCACGGATGAAGTCGTGTTCTGTTTTGACGGCGACCGTGCCGGTCGTGCCGCCGCCGAGCGGGCCATGAAAAATGCCCTGCCCGTTATCCGCGAAGGCCGTGAGGCAAAGTTCCTGTTCCTGCCCGATGGTGAAGACCCGGACAGCCTGATTCGCAGCGAAGGCCAGGCCAATTTCGAGGCAAGGGTCAAAAATGCGATGCCGTTATCACAATTTATACTTGAGAATTTGCAGCAAGGTGCCGATATACAAAGCGTTGATGGCCGTGCACGCCTCGTTGAACTGGCAAGACCCCTGTTCACAAAACTCAGTGCCGGTGTGTACCGTGACCTGATCACCGACCAGCTGGCAAAGATCGCGCAGATGGATCCCGCGAGACTTGAAGGTCACTTGTACGACAATCAACAACCGGCTTCGGATCCGGCATCAGCAGCATCACCACGTAAACCGTTGCATGTTGCGGCAAAACGTACGGATAACAGCAAGATACTCGGGCGACTTATCAAGAGCCTGCTGCATCGACCTGCACTGGCCAGTGTTGTTGAAGAACCGGAAGGTTTGCTTGAAACCGCTGAACCGGGTGTCGAGATACTGGTCAAATTGCTGCAGCTATTAAAGGCGCAGCCAGAATTGAATACCGCCGCCATTATCGAGCACTGGCGTGAACAGCCTGCGATAAGCGCAAGAATGGCTGAGCTGGCGGGTACGCCACCCGAGCTACAGGATGAGGAAGCGCTGACCACCGAGTTCCAGGACATGCTGATTAACCTCCAGGAACTGGCTAAAAAGCGGCAATTACAGGAAAAACTTGCTGAGATCGCCAATAAACCACACAGCGAGTTAAGTGATGAAGAAAAGGATCTATTTAGAAATCAGTCCCTTGCAGGATCTGTACCTAAACAGCCCTAAATACGGACTGTGTAAACGGTCAATAGTTGAGCTATAATTAACGGTTTTAGCAGGCCCGCACCGTAAGCGGCCTGTATTGAGTCTGTTTTTCAGAGGCACATGAATGGATAAGGAAACACAACAGTCACAGCTCAAAATCCTGATCGCAAAGGGAAAAGAGCAAGGTTACCTCACCTACGCCGAGGTCAATGATCACCTCCCCAATGAAATCGTCGATCCGGAACAGATCGAAGATATCGTTGGTATGATCAATGACATGGGCATCAAGGTGCATGAAACTGCTCCTGATCAAGATACCCTGATCATGACTCAAGCCAGTGACAGCGCTGACGATGATGCAACCGAGGAAGCGGCTGCACGTCTGGCATCTACCGTTGAAGCAGAGTTTGGTCGCACTACCGACCCTGTACGTATGTACATGCGTGAAATGGGCGCGGTTGGCCTGCTGTCACGCGAAGGTGAAATACGTATCGCCAAACGCATTGAAGCTGGCATGAACCAGATGCTCAGCGCCATGGCCACCTACAGTGAAACCATTTCTACACTGCTCGGCCAATATGAACGCGTTGAGCGTGAAGAAGCCCGTTTAACGGATGTCATCACCGGTTTCATCGATCCGAATGCACCTGACATTATTCCACGTCCTGCACAGCCTTCTGACAAGAAGGATGATGACGACGAGGAAGAGGAAGAAGTCGACACCGGTCCTGATCCGGAAGAAGCACTTGAACGTTTTACCGCCATGCGCAAACTCTACAAGCGTTACCTGAACGCTGTTAGCAAGCACGGTGGTACTGATGAAAAATGCGGCAAGATGCGTGAACAGCTTTCCGGCATGTTCATGGAGCTTAAGCTAACCCAGAAACAGATTGATCGTCTTGTTGAAGATTTGCGTAGCATGGTCGACCGCATCCGTTCACAAGAAAAGATCCTCATGAGCATCTGTGTAACCAAGGCACGCATGCCTCGCAAGGAATTCATTGTCAGCTTCCCGGATAACGAAACCGATCCTGAGTGGCTACAAAAGCACATTGATGCTGGCAAATCCTACTCAAGCGTACTTGAGGCTCACCAGGATGAATTCAAGCGCGCCCAGAACAAGCTGATCGCCATGGAGCAGGAATGCAACATGACTGTCGGTCAGATCAAGGAAATCAATCGCAAGATGTCAATTGGTGAAGCCAAGGCGCGTCGCGCCAAGAAAGAAATGGTGGAAGCCAACCTGCGACTGGTTATCTCGATTGCCAAGAAGTATACCAACCGTGGCCTGCAATTCCTCGATCTCATCCAGGAGGGCAACATCGGCCTGATGAAGGCGGTCGACAAGTTCGAATACCGCCGTGGTTACAAGTTCTCGACCTATGCAACATGGTGGATTCGCCAGGCCATTACACGTTCGATCGCTGACCAGGCGCGTACTATTCGTATCCCGGTTCACATGATCGAAACCATTAATAAACTGTCGCGCATCTCACGCCAGATGGTGCAGGAAATGGGTCGTGAACCGACACCTGAAGAACTGTCAGAACGCATGGAAATGCCGGAAGACAAGGTTCGCAAGGTCATGAAGATTGCTAAAGAACCTATCTCGATGGAAACCCCGATCGGTGATGATGAAGATTCACACCTCGGCGACTTCATTGAAGATGCACTGGCCGTGCTGCCGCTTGATTCAGCGACGATTGAAGGCCTGCGTGAAGCTACCCAGGATATTCTCGGTAGCCTGACGGCACGTGAAGCCAAGGTCCTGCGTATGCGCTTCGGTATCGATATGAATACTGACCATACCCTCGAAGAAGTCGGCAAACAGTTCGACGTTACCCGTGAGCGTATTCGTCAGATCGAAGCCAAGGCACTGCGTAAATTGCGTCACCCAAGTCGCTCAGAGCAACTGAAGAGCTTCCTTGACCAGCAGACCGGTTCTTAATAGAAAACTATTTGAAAGACCTAAAAGGCCTGTCTGAAAAGACAGGCCTTTTTTCATGCACAAGCACCTAAAAAAGTTGCTACAATAGCGCCTGTTTTGGGCCTATAGCTCAGTTGGTTAGAGCAGGGGACTCATAATCCCTTGGTCCTTGGTTCGAGTCCAAGTAGGCCCACCAATCAATCCTTAGTTATCATCTTCCTGTGCACCCTAAAGGGTGTATCTTGTTGTTTGAAATCATCGTTAAAGTCTCTACCAGCCTTTTCAAAAATTGCTTATCGCTAACCTCAAATACAGGTCTCCGTGTAAGAAAAGGCTTATTGTTATCGCAACAGGTCAGGGTATGATAGAACCCATTATAAATATAAGGTTTAAACCGCAAGGACTGTTACATGATACGCATGCTGTTATGGGGTCTTTTTTTTGTGACAGTCTTATCTGGCTGTGCACACAGTATTGAAGAATCTTCGCCTCGCCAAATTGTTAATACCATAGCGTCTAATGAGCGTCGTATTGTCTTTGATCACCACATCAAGATCGAACTGCCAACCTATTACACCCGTGGCATACGAGGCGGTTCATCATGGCGCCATATCGGTACAATCCAGGAAGGTGATGTATACCGCCCCATCGATACTGTCTTTACCATAGAAGGCAAACATGATCATGAGGCCTACCTCGTGATCAGCAAAAAAACGCTGCAAGGTTTCTATCTACCCGTACAACAAACTTTCTCTCCAATGGATAAGAAATTAGAACTTCGGTTCAAGTAAAGGAATCTATACATGAAAATTTTAAAGTCAGTAATTGGTACATTGATTGCGCTTGTAGTCTTATCAGGTTGTGCAACTGGGCCAAAATATAACGAAGTTGCGTCGAAGATACCGCCAATCAAATCAACCGAAGGACGCATCTATTTCTACCGGGATGCAAGCATGTTTGGTGCTGCAATTCAGCCTTCAATCCGTCTGAATAAACAAATCGTGGGTGTGTCACAACCCGGCGGATTCTTTTTCGTTGATGCGAAGCCGGGTAATTACGTGGCAAGCTGTGCAACGGAAGTCGAGCGCAAGGCAGTCTTTACACTTGAAGCGGGGCAAACACGATATATAAAAACCACTATCGGCTTTGGCATTATCGCCGGACGCGTCTACCCTGAGCTAGTTGACAACCGTAAAGGTTCGACAGAAATGCGTGAAGTCAATTATATCGGTGACCAGATGGCCGCCTATATCAAGCAAGCTAAAGAAAACGAAAAGGATTTGTAAACAAACGCTAACCCATATTGATATTGACACTCTTACTTAACAGGGAAAGATATGAGTAAACAAATTAAACACCTATCGCCACACCAGAATGGGAAGGTCTTTGCTATTCTCATGGCAGTAACCAGTCTTATTTTTATAGTGCCAATGTTCGGTGTAATGTCACTAGCAGGTCCACAAGTCGATCAACACGGTAATCCGGTTGAATTCCCGCTGTTCCTGTTGTTGTTAATGCCATTTATTTACCTGGTATTTGGTTACATCTCTACTGTTATAGGCTGTGCAATATACAATTTTATTACCCGCTATACAGGTGGTATAGAGTTTGAGATGGAAGATAAATAAACGTTATAACTTCACGTTTTGTCTTAAGCTCTATTTCATAATTGAGTGGCCGCTTTCGACCCGAAGCTGCCTGTTAGAGAAATCTAATATAGGACTAGAAATAGTTCGAGGCGGTCAATCCATAGTGACAAAATAAATATAAAAAAACGGCCTGTATAAATTTAACAAGCCTATGGTTTTAATAAAACAAAATTATTACGGGGCCTTAAAGGCCCTTTTCAAAAAGGCTTGTTAGGACTCCTAATTATAGTTATAACCAATGATTAAATTAATACACTACAGAATATTACTATCGCTGTTTGCCTTGGTTGCTGTAATACCAATTATCTTTATCGACAGTGATAAAAATGTGCCAGTAGAAGTGATTCAGTCATGGCAAACTACAACGTTTGGTCCAGATACATTGTTGTTAATTCCATATATGTATTATTCAATGGTCATACTATTGCCATCATCAGTTATAGCGCTATTTTTTATGCATAAATCTGGAATTGCTCTTCTTATTGCTGGTTTATTAGCTGCTCTTTCAGGAAGTTTTCTTGCCCCCTGGTGGTATGAATCATCATTAAACTTATTCTTCTCGGAGTTATTCTGGTTATTTGCTGGCATGGTCGTGGCAACATCATTCAGTATTATTGGTTATAACAAATCGCTCAAGGAACGGGACGCGCTAAAGCGCGCCCCTTAGCTCAACCGTTATTGACCGGCAGCTTTTGGCCGTAAGCAGCCATTAAAAAATAATAAGCCGCTGATAAGTACTTTTCGAAAATATTAATAAATGGATTTAAATATGAACGTCTTACGCACTATTCGTAGTTTTCTACTCGTCTTAATTTGCACTGCTACATTAGCTGGATGTAAATCAACAGCAGGGCCTTCAAATTCTCCGGAGCTAATTAAAGATAACTCTCCATCTAATACTGCTAGTACCAGGGACAAAAGTAGTCAGGAGGCAAGTCGAAGACTGGGCTGTATTGAATTAAACGAAATAGATAATTCAATGTCACCACTTTCTCTCTTTATCGGGATGAAGCAATGTCTTAATGATAGCGAGCTAGATAATGCTGCTAATATGTATTTTTTTGCCCGACTTTATGGGGCATTCGATGGAAGGCGAGTAGATGACAATTCTGCTGATCAGGCTATTGCCGTGATACATCGCGCGATTTTTTCTAAGGCTGATAAAAAGGTAGTAGAAAAGTTCCAGACACATTTAAATGAAGATTATGGAAAAGGAAGCCCTAAGTTTAGTGCATTTTGCCAGGCCGCCAGGAAGAACGGTCCACCAAAGTATTATCCAAAATACATGATTCAACATGGAATAAAAGCATTTTCAGGTATTAAGGGAGATGGGTTAAAGCATGATTTTGACACCGGTGCTGAATGGGGTCGTATATATTCTCGTAATTGTGAAGATAAGAAAGGAAGACAGGCTAATTGGCCTAAAACACGTTTCGAGATTTATAAAGGGACTGTGATATACAAATCCCCTTGGGGAGAACGCACCGTCGGTAAAGCTGATACTGAAACGTTCGAGGCTCTTGGAGAAGCGTTCGGCCGCGACAACAACAATGTATTTTTTGGAGAAAAGATTGTTTCTGGAGCAGATCCCAGCTCATTCCAAGTTTTTGATTTTTACATGGGAAGAGATAATACATCAGTTTATAGGGGTACCATTAAATGCAAAGAGTGTGATCCAGATACGTTTCGCGTCATTGGAGATGATCGGTATGCTGACAAGCACACTGTGTATAAAGGTACAGGCGACAGTTATATAATATTACCGGATGTTGATGTCGCTACGTATAAAACGCTAAACACATGGTTTACTAAAGACAAAAATTACGCTTATCATCTTAACAGCATAATACCCGGTGCAGATGTTGCTTCATTTAAGCTGGCTAATTGCGGTATATGTGAGGTGTGTGCTGAAGATAAGAATCGTTGCTATTCATATAAATACCCTGTTCCATGTGACTGTAAGGGGTACAATGGACCACGTCTCTATAAAATCACCAAAATACCCGTTAACAATGCACTGCTATACACCCCCCATTTCCGTCTTGATTTAGCTGAGAATGGAAATGACAAGGCAATAAAAGTGAAAGGTCAGTGGCAAATAACGCCCGGTAAACATACTTATAATCTGCAATGCGGTACTGAACGTGGCAGCATTGATATTAATGCCAAGTCTAAACATGTTTACCGTATCAAAAAGAGGAAGGGCACAACATGTGATGCAGAGCTTTCACCCATTGCGCTTGTTCAAGGGAACGATGACGGGCCAATAGTCTATATAACGATGGATGTCCTTAAAGAAGCAAAATCCGAAGTGGAACTAGAACCAGGGAAGCATAAGATAACCGCGGTATGTCGAGACGTCAACCGTGAACGAGTGCGTGAAAACTCCGTTGAGCTCAATATGACACTGGAGGCAGGAAGAGTCTATAAACTCAATGCTGATTTCTTGCCACCAGAAGATAAGTGTGATGTGCGAGTTACTTTGGTGGAATGAGCATACAAGGGTGAAGGGATTATAAATTCATTTCTGAGTGACCGCTGTTGGCCGGAAGCAGACTGTTGTCATTCCTGCGAAAGCAGGAATCCATATGAAACTTAAAAAAACACCTGGATACCAGCTTCCGCTGGTATGACGAAAATTGGTCGGAAGCAGGCTGTCGTCATTCCTGCGAAAGCAAGAATCCATATAAAACTTAAAAAAACACCTGGATACCAGCTTCCGCTGGTATGACGAAAATTGGCTGGAAGCAGACAGTCGTCATTCCTGCGAAAGCAGGAATCCATATAAAACTTAATAAAACACCTGGATACCAGCTCAAGGCTGGTATGACGAAAAATGGCCGTAAACGAACACACATTATTCCGGTGATTCCGGGGGTAGCCAAAATCTAGACAACAAAATCACTGGATACCTAGGAAATGGGGGCAGTACCCTTAAGGTTTTCGTCATACAACTGTCGGTGGTAGTCTACAAACGTACTAACTTCTTAACTGGTCTGATGCCATGAAACTGTCTTTATTTAGTAACAAATCCTACGACCAAGATTCTTTTACTTCAGCAAATGAAGATAGTAGGCATGAGTTAGAATTCATCGACACTCAACTCAACCTTGCGTCCGTTGAACAGGCAAATGGGAAGTCTGCCATTTGCGTGTTCGTTAACGATCAGGTTGATGCCTCTGTATTAAGAAAATTATACGCACAAGGCACACGCCTCATTTGCTTGCGCTGCGCGGGCTATAATAACGTTGATATTGCTGAAGCAAATAAACTTGGTATCAAGGTTGTTAATGTCCCGGCCTATTCACCTCATGCCGTTGCTGAACATGCGCTCGCGTTGATTTTGGCCTTGAATCGACATATTCCTCAAGCATATGAACGTGTTCATTCTGGTAACTTTACTCTCGATGGTCTAATAGGTTTCGACCTAAATGGTAAAACTGCCGGGATCATCGGTACTGGACGCATTGGTGCAATCGTTGCGTGCACCCTGCAGTCTCTCGGTATCAAGGTCTTGGCAACGGACCCCATACAAAACCCACAATGCTGTCACCAGGGTATCGAATACGCTGATCTGGATACGATATTATCCAGGTCAGACATTATTTCACTGCATTGCTCGCTCACAGCTGAAACCTGTAACCTGATCGGACATGATGAAATATCAAAAATGAAACCGGGGGTTATGTTAATCAATACAAGTCGTGGTGCATCCGTTAATACAGAAGCCGCGATAGAAGGTCTTGAAAGTGGGCAAATTGGTTACCTGGGGATAGACGTATACGAGCACGAGCAATCCATCTTTCTTAATGCAAAATCAAAAGAGGATTATAAGGATGCGTTACTCGATAAATTAATTAGTCTGCCCAATGTGATCGTCACACCACACCAGGCATTCTTCACGACCGAAGCTCTGCATAATATTGCCGTGACGACGCTAAACAGTCTGACTGAGTTTGAGCAAGGCAGTGAACTAAGCCACCTGCTATAAGATCCTTGCGACTATTTCTTTATCATTTTCCCTGAGGCACTCTGTATATAGTGACCTCGAGATGCCTTCTCAATCGCTTTTTTACCCGCTAACACCTCCACAACATCAAGAGAGGTATTGTTTCTTTTCGCGATCTTCTTGTAATGTTGTTTGCGCGCATTATTTACCTTGCTCACCAGCGCATTCACATCTGCTGATGACTTGACC
>Ga0316207_10005674_pt1 | contig 10244 bp, 12 predicted proteins | sample 6weekpyrite_MG_FD_204943 | JGI IMG/M metagenome (GOLD analysis project Ga0316207, IMG submission 204943) | Microbial mat bacterial communities from mineral coupon in-situ incubated in ocean water Damariscotta River, Maine, United States -... | ecosystem: Environmental > Aquatic > Marine >...
TTTTATTGATAAATTCCATAAAGGTTTCAACCGAGGTTCTGATCACGCTGCCACGCACGCTAATACGTTGGCGTGCCTTGCGCATTAGTTGACGTAAGGTGATACCACCTTCATCAACTAAGGTCAGCCCCAATTCTTCCATGTCTTCAAAATGTCGATAAAATGAATTGGCGGCAATTCCCGCTTCGCGCGTAACTTCGCGCAGACTTAAGTTGGAGTAACTTTGTTCTAAGCTGAGCAAATTAAACGCAGCGTCAATGATGGTGCGGCGTGTTTTTTCTTTTTGTTGAGCTCGACTCACTGTCACTTTGAGTATTCCCTTTCATATTTAATATCAAAAGTAAACTAACACATGTATTAAAAATATTAAATAAATACTGTATTTTCTATACAATACAAGAATTTCGGCGTACACTTGTACTCTAATTTTAATGGGATTATTTTAATGCAAAAACCTAAAATTGCCTGGCTTGGTGCCACAGTATTAACCTTGACTGCGCTTATTGCCGTGGTTGGTGTCCCTATTTATGCCTATATGGTTGGTTTTGATGTTTGGCAAATCACTTTTATGGTGATTGGCATTATTTTCACAGAAATCTCCATTACTGCCGGTTATCATCGTCTATGGACACACCGTGCTTATACTGCGCATTGGTCGGTAAAATTATTGCTCGCTTTTGGCGGGACGCTTGCTGTACAAAACAGCATTTTACATTGGGCCTCCGATCATCGACGCCATCACCGCAATGTTGATGACTATGACCGCGATCCTTATTCGGCTCAGCGTGGATTTTGGTATTCGCACATTGGTTGGATGTTACGTGAATATAACCCTAACCCTGATAATAACTACGAAAATTGCCCCGACTTAAAAAGAGACCCCATTGTTATGTGGCAGCACCGCTACTATGTCGCGTTGGCTTTAGGGATTAATTTTGGCTTTCCTATTTTAGTGGGTTTTATACACGGTGATGTTTTAGGCATGATGTTACTGCTTGGCTTTGCGCGTTTGGTGATTGCACATCACTTCACTTTCTTTATTAATTCCTTGGCGCACATTTGGGGTAGCCAACCTTATTCCGATAAAAATAGCTCTAAGGACAATAGTTTTTTAGCGGTTCTGACCATGGGCGAGGGTTATCATAATTATCATCATAGTTTTCAACGTGATTACCGAAACGGTATTCGTTGGTGGCAGTTTGATCCGACAAAATGGTTAATTCGTACGTTTGCATGGATGGGGTTAGCGAATAATCTTTATCGCACACCATTGGAAAAAATTGAAAGTGCTAAAGCGGCAATGATGCTAAGTAAAACCTCTAAAAAACTGGCTTCACTTCCTCAAGCCGATATTTTATTAGCTAAACTACATGAAGAATATGATGTGTTAATGCATAAGATTAATGATTTTTCTGCTGCAAAGTTACATTGGGCTGAAGCAAAGAAGGCCGCCATTTTAGAAAACTATGATCTTGATGCTTTAAAAGATAAAGTTGAAACGTTGAAAGAAAACTTTTTGCGGCAGAAAAAAGATTGGATAGTTTTTAATGCATCGTTTGCATAGTTAATTATCGGATGATTTTTTGCATAAATTTATCGCGGGCAATATCTAAGGCATTTTTATCTTCTATAAGGTCAACGCAGTTAACATAAAAGTCATTAAAAGCTTCAATGACTTGTTCGCTGTTAAGCGTGTCTTTCTGAGCCACAGCTTCTTCTGAAACAGACTGTTCCTGTAGCGTTAACGCGGCATAAGCAGGAATCATTTTGTTATGACCCGTTTCCATGTTGCTGGCAATGAGGGGGGAAGTTTTAACGTATAACTCACCCTGATATTCAAATTTTTGTCCTATACCTAAAAGCTTAAATTTCATGTTTTACCTTCTTAGATTTACTTCGCGTAACTATTAACGAGCTGGGTATTGTATGTTTAAACCAACGATAAAATTTGGTTATTGAAAATATTTTATACACTTATACTACCGTTATTTTACTTTATGCTGCGAGACATATTCATACATCACAATTGATGCAGCAATACTGACATTTAAGCTTTCAGTGGCACCAAAATGAGGAATACTTAGGCACTTTATTTCTGGGTAGTCTGAATAATCAAAACTAATTCCTTTATCTTCATTGCCTAAAATAAAAGCGGCTTTTTCTGGTAATTGGGACTCATAGAGTATTTGTCCTTTATTAGCTTCCAGTGTAAATAATTGGTAGCCGCGCGCCTTCAATTCTGAAAAACAATCCTCAACATTTTCATGAAACTTTGCCGGGACTTTACGAAAAGTGCCTTTTGCGGGTGCAGGATCAAAAGGGGCGACGTTGATTAAGTGGACTTCGTGCGCGCCAAAGGTCTCTGCTGAACGGAAAATCTTGGGCGGGTTAAAGCCTGGCTGTAAATGGTCTAAAACCAGAATAAATTGATGTGCTCCCGGCTTCGCTAAAATGTTGCGCTGACGGTCTTTTTCATAGCGTTTCATTGCTGTGCGATAGCGTTCTTCGCGTTTATTAGAATGTTGACGACTAACCATATAAGTCTTTATCTTATTGAGAATTAAGGTATTTTACCCTAAATGGCTTCTCTTGATGTAATTCTGTGCTATTAATACTTGAAATATCAGTTAGTACTAATATACTGCACACAATTTATTCATATGAGCAAAAAATAATGAGCTTGATTCAAGAAGTCGAAGTAACGGAATTAGCCGAATTAAAAGAAAGTGGCGATGAGTTTCGGGTCATTGATATCCGTCAACCAGCTGAGTTAAACGCGGGTATTATTCCTGGTGCTGAGGCTTTGCCTATGCATCTAATTCCTGTGCGTATGAATGAATTGCAGCGCGATGAAAAGCTCATTATGGTTTGTCGAAGTGGCGCTCGTTCTGCACAGGCTTGTATGTTCTTGCAGCAACAAGGTTACGAAAATGTCTTTAATCTTCGTGGCGGAATGATTGCCTGGTCTGGGAGTGGTCTCGAAATGGGTATGCCACAAGCGGTATAAATTTTATGGCTTCAGACTAGGATCGTAGACTTTTTGTCTGTTTGCAATAATATCTTGTTTGGCTTCTTCCATTGCACCCTCAACATTTGATGCCTTGAATAGCGTATTTTGCGCATCATTTAGTGCACTCATTGCTGCATCTTGAATAGATTGATCGAGTTCCATTTTTCTAGATCTCACGACGGCTTCAGAAGCCAATATTACATTCAAAGCTGCCTGCGCAACAATGCCTTTCGATCCTGCTTGAGCAGCACCCGCCAGCAAATTAATAATTGAAAGTAGATCTTCTTGTTGTGATGGTTCTGACATTGTGCGCTCTTTTTAAAATTCGTTGTAATGTATTGTAACTGTTTTGTGACTACGAATTAATTTCCTTACCTAATATTGAATCTAATCCTGTGAGATAAGCAGTTATATCATCTTGATATGAATCTGGTACGGAGTTAATAACCGATAGTCTTTGTAATAATTGATCGCCCCAGGCTTCAACGTTTGGTGCATCTTCAAACAACTCATAATCTTTATATTTTGCTATTTGTTCGAGATAAAGAAAGAGAGGGGCAAAGACAGCATCAATCATAGAAAAGTCTGAACCATTATAGTACTCACCTTCTGATATCTCTTCTTCTAATATCTCAAAACGATCGATCAGGGTCTCTTTTAAGTGATTAAATTTCTTTGGATCATTTTCATGCATAAAATTAAACGTGGTATTTAAAATATCATTGCCAAATTCAATCCAGGAACGGTTTAATGCTTTATCAAAAGCATCATTTGGATAAAGAGAGTTTGGTGTTGTTTCATCAAGGTAGTCACAAATCACCATTGATTCAAAAAGCGGTTTATCATCAACCAATAAAACAGGTACCTTTTCTAATGGTGAGACATCATAAAACCACGGCGGCGGAGCAGAAAGATCAATGTACTCAATATCAAAGGGTATATTTTTTTCATTTAACACTATCATGGCACGTTGTACGTATGGACAGATAGTGAAGCTAATAAGCTTTAAATTGGGCAGCGACATGCTTTATACCTTTCAATTAATTACGGAATAACTATACAGTAAAAACTTTATTGTAGATAACTGTGTAATAATAACAGGAGTAAATCACAGAGAAAACAAGGTTATTTATTTTGGATTTTGAATTAACTCGTTCTGAAAATGACGAGACATTACTGGCGCAAATTGATTCCATTAAAACGGCTGAAAACATTCAAGTCTTGATTCCATTTGCTAAAGCCTATTTAGGTATGTTTTATGTTATCGACAAAGAATTAGAAGAAAAAGAGAAAGTAAAATTACTTGCTAATGATGAATTATCAAAAGCTATTTTTTTAGGTTTTATAGCCAGTTTAGAACGAAAAGACTTGCCTTCGATAGAACAAATAGCCCATGCCAAGGCAGAGAAAAAAGAATTCTCTGAAGGTTATGTGGTTCTTGCTGGCTTAGATATTATTGCTAAAAATTCATTAGCTGATGTGAGTAATCTTAATGATGGCTTAATTGAAAAAGCCATCGGCTTTCATTTTTCTAATCAATCGGGTTATTGCAATATTTGGTTTGAACACTTACTGGTGCATCATAAAAATAAAGTCTCAGCTGCAATGTCCAAGTATTGGGTTGCCATGTTAAAAAATAACGCGAGTTATTTACCGGGTAAAAATTTAGTTTTAGGAACTAATCCTGATATTTCAATAATCGAAAATACCATTTTGCTACTATTAGAAAACTGGTCTCACTGCAAAGTAAAAACATTATTACAGCTTTTACACCTGGCATTTATATATGGCGATAAAAGTAAACTGCTGAAGGTTTGTGAAAAAGTTTTAGTTTCTCCAGAATCCTTACGTGAACGCGCTCATCTATATTGGCTTGCTGCGGCTTATTTAATTTCACCAGAAAAATATTTTGCACGGCTTTCTAATTATGTTGGGCGAGTTAAATTAAAAATCATGCCTCTGTTAGATTTTGTTGTGCTAATGATGGAATCAAAAGTTGAAGTGGGTGCGAAAACCGTGACGCAATTATTAAGGATGATAGCGCCCGTTTTTCCACCACAACACCATGTTTATGGTGCCATCGGTTCGTTAGATATTAACTCGAAAAATGTTATGTTATTGTTTTATTATTTAGCCTGTCTAAAGGGTGAAGATGTTATTGTTGAAGTGAAATCTTTGCGCAAAGCACGTGTCATGAAAATATATTCTGCTGTGATTGATAACCTGCTTGAAATACATATGCGTAGAGAAAATGAAAATAATTTTTCTTTTCCAGATTTTAGTGAATATATAGAAACGCTGGCTAATAACAGCTGCTTGCAGGGAAGGAGTAATAAGTTTGATTTAAGGTGAGTTGGGTAGATAAGCTTTTATATTATGGTAGTCGCGATAACTTTCAATCATTGCTTTTAGTTCTGACATGTTTATATCGTCTGGTTCATTGATATAGTCCGCGACTTTTCTTATCATTTTCCAGCGCCAATGCTCAACGGGGTTATCTTTTTTTGTCATGGTTTACCTCTTTTTATTAAGTTATAGTATTTTTATTAATTAAATTGAACGCTTATGCTTTCGTTGACCGGCTTGTGTATTTTAAAGTGAACATCGGTAAAATATTTTTCATTTAAGCGGTTGATGGACTCTATTGCAAAATCATTCACTTCTCTTTTTGAGCCAGCCCGTAAACTGGTAATAGTGTTTTTATCGTTTTCAATAATAAACTTATACCAATTAAGTTCACTTGAGCCCTCAGGTGGAGCAACTTTTGTAATGCTTTTTATCGTGTAACGTGCCATGTGAATTTTCTCCATATCATTTTGATAATAGAGAATATAGTGGTGTCTTATTACTGCTTTGTGACAGCCTTTTTACACTTTTATGTCAAAGATTAGGCTATAATTACGCTTCATTCTTAGATTAAAATCCCCTTTGAAATACCATGGAATCTGCAAAAAACCTTTTTTCTTATCGTCAGTTTTGGGCTAAACGTTTTGGTACCGCGCCGGTATTGCCTATGTCGCGTGCTGAAATGGAGGCGCTTGGCTGGGACAGTTGCGATATTATTTTAGTGACCGGTGATGCCTATGTTGATCATCCAAGTTTTGGCATGGCATTAATTGGTCGTTTGCTTGAATCCCAAGGGTTTCGTGTAGGTATTATTTCTCAACCTGACTGGAAAAGTGCTGAAGATTTTAAAATCTTAGGTAAGCCTAATTTATTTTTTGGTGTCACTGCCGGAAATATGGATTCGATGATTAATCGTTATACGGCTGATCGTCGTATACGTTCAGATGACGCCTATACCGCAGGTGATGAAGGCGGAAAACGCCCCGATCATTCCGTTGTTGTTTATGCTCAACGCGCGCGTGAAGCGTTTAATGATGTGCCAATTGTTATTGGTGGCATAGAAGCTTCGTTAAGGCGAATTGCTCATTATGATTATTGGTCGGACAAAGTTAAGCGTTCTATCTTGATGGATTCTAAAGCGGATATTTTGGTTTTTGGAAACGGTGAAAGACAAGTTGTTGAAATTGCTCATCGTCTGGCTGCTCGTGAAGATATCTCTGAACTTACCGATATTCGTGGTACAGGATTTATTCGTAAAGAAATTCCCGAGGGTTGGGATGAAATTGATTCTACTTTTATTGATGAAGTGGGGAAGGTTGAGCCGCCTCGAAACCCTTATGCGGAAACAGAAGAAAATAATGCAAACACGTCTTCTGAAACGATTGTTAATTTCCAGCCAGAGTTAAATAAGAAACGAAACTCCAGAGTCGAAAAACTGGATCGCGCAACAAGTTATATTCGCTTGCCCTCTTATGAGCAGGTGATTAGTGATAAAGTTTTATACGCGCATACATCTCGTATACTACACCTTGAGACCAATCCCGGTAATGCTAGGGTACTTGTACAGCGTTTTGGCAAGCGGGATATTTGGTTAAACCCTCCACCAATACCTTTAAGCACCAAAGAAATGGATCGTTTGTACGGCTTACCTTATACACGCACACCTCACACCGCATATGAAGGTAAAAAAATTTCTGCATATGAAATGATTCGTTTTTCGATAAACATTATGCGCGGATGTTTTGGTGGCTGCACTTTTTGTTCGATCACTGAACATGAAGGGCGGATTATTCAAAATCGCTCAGAAGATTCTATTATTCAGGAAATAGAAACTATCCGCGACACAGTACCAGGCTTTACAGGAATTATTTCTGATCTGGGTGGACCAACGGCAAACATGTATCGCCTTGCCTGCAAGAGTCGGGAAATTGAGTCGGCTTGCCGAAAACCGTCATGTGTTTATCCTGGGATTTGTCAAAATTTAGGGACAGATCATTCTCCTTTAATTAGTTTATACAAACGAGCAAGAAAATTACCGGGGATCAAAAAAATATTGATTGGTTCAGGTGTTCGATATGACTTAGCCGTCGAGTCACCTGAATACGTTGAAGAACTTGTTGCTCATCATGTTGGTGGTTATTTAAAGATTGCGCCTGAACATACCGAAGACGGCACGCTCGAGAAGATGATGAAGCCAGGGATTGGAACCTATGATCGTTTTAAAGAAATGTTTGAAGCGGCAACCAAAAAAGCAGGCAAGGAACAGTATTTAATTCCTTATTTTATTGCGGCTCACCCGGGTACTACCGATGAAGATATGATGAACCTTGCTATCTGGTTAAAGAAAAATGGTTTTCGAGCAGATCAGGTTCAAACCTTCCTGCCTTCGCCTATGGCAACTGCAAGTGCGATGTATTATTCAGGGAAGAACCCGTTGAAAAAGGTGACGCACACGAGTGAAGATGTGGTTACAACAAAAAACCTCAAGGCAAGGCGTTTGCACAAGGCCTTCCTTCGTTATCACGACCCGCGTAATTGGCCGCTACTACGTGAAGCATTAAAAAGACTGGGGCGGGCAGATTTAATCGGGAATGGTAAACGCCACTTAATCCCCAGTTTTCAGCCAAAAGGGACATTTGATAAAGATGAAAATAAAAAATCTCGACGCTCTCAGCCCTTTGTGACCAAACATACGGGAGAACATAAAAGAACCAAGGGTAAACCCTTGGGCGCAAAGCAACCTAAGCGAAAGGGTAAGTAATACAAATAATGTGTCTTTTGTTAAATAAAGTAAATAATGCTAATTTTGTCCATATATTACGGAATCTTTGTAAAAGTTAAGGTAGACTCCGCTTCGTTTTGGTTATTTCTTACATACGGATATAAAGTAAATGCAGGAAGATATTACTTCTAACATTTTAATTGTCGATGATGATGAGCTCGTTTCGGAGTACTTAGGCGCTTTGTTAGAAGTGGAGGGGTACGCGGTTACCGTGATGAATGATTCTCCTAAGGCGCTAAAATATTTTACTGAAAATCCTGATTATTTTGATTTAGTTGTGACCGACCAAGTCATGCCGGTTTTGACTGGCGTTGAAATGTCTCGTTCCATTTTAGAACTTCGACCGAACATTCCCATTGTACTAATTACTGGCTACAGTGAACAAATTAATGAAGAAAATGCTGAATCTCACGGTTTGAGTAGTTTTTTCTTGAAGCCCATTAATGAAGAGCAATTTTTGAGTAAAATTAAAGATTTATTACTTTCTTGCTGAACCCCATTTCCTCTAAGCACTTTTCTGCTCTAAATCAATAAAAGTACCCCTGTTTATTAACTCTATTTGCCGTAAAGAGTATTATTGAAAGACTTTATGTTTATTTATTAGGTATTTAGCGAAAAGCTAGAGTAAAATAGCCTACTTTTTATGGTTGGGGGCTTTTCTCTATGCCGTTATGTCTATACTAGAAAATGAGTAGGAAATTAGAATGCTAACAGCACGTTTTTTAACCGTTATTTGTTTATTGAGTTTCAATTTAGCTTTTATTGTTTCGCCTGCGAGTGCGCATGAGGAAAAACAAGACAACAGCTGGTGGTGGAGTGATAGCTGGTGGAATAAAGGCAAAATAACAAACTCTAAGAATTATGAGTTGAAAACTGAGTGGAGCAGTTACGATAGTGACGGAGTAGAAGTGCCTTACATGGTGATTCGACCAAAAAAAGAGGGAAAATTTCCAGCGGTCTTCTTTCAGCATGGGCGACGTGGTTTCGATGAGTTGATTCAGCGCCATGCCAAGCGAATTGCTGCGCAAGGTTTTGTGGTTGTTGCTCCGGATATTTATCGCGCACACTTTATGGGAACGCACCCCATTGAGCACGATTACAAATTAGAAAAAGATGTGAATAAAGGATTAGATGTTTTATTGGCACGAAAAGATATTAGCAGTAAAAAAGCCTGTTTGTATTCACATACACGCGGTGGTTATTACACTTTAAAAGTAGCAACGCGCTTTAAGCGTCAGGAAAATGATGTGGCCTGTTATGTTTCATATTATCCACATTTACAAGATCCGAATGCACCGGAAGCATTACAAGTCTACGGCTATGCGCCAGAAGTGGATCAAATGAAAATTCCAATGTTGGTTTTCATTGGTGATGAAGAACAATACCAACGCCGCCGTGTTATTGAATCGGGCATAAAGTCATTGCGTAGTAAGGGACGAGATGCACGCGTTATTATTTATCCCGGTGTTGGGCGTGGTTTTGATTTTAGACCTGAAAACGTTAGAACCTTTGCTGATGATTTAGCATCAAAAGACGCGGTGCAGCGTGCAGCGGCATTTATTAATAAACACTTAAATAACTAGCAGCTATGAGTATGAAGTATAAAACAGACGATTTACGCATTACCGCAATGAATGAGGTGATTTCACCGGAGCAATTGCATAAGGATTGTGAAATTTCAGAGTCGGCGAGTAAATTAATTTTTGATACCCGTACTGCGATTCATAATATCTTGAATGGCAAAGATGATCGTTTGCTCGTTATTATTGGTCCATGTTCAATTCACGATCCTGATGCGGCGCGCGAATACGCAACACGCCTAAAAGAAATGCGTAAAGAATTAGGCGATGACTTATTAATTGTTATGCGTGTCTATTTTGAAAAGCCGCGAACGACCGTGGGCTGGAAGGGTTTAATTAATGATCCCAACCTTGATGAAAGTTACGAAATAAATAAAGGCTTACATCTTGCGCGTTGCTTGTTAGCAGACTTGAACGAAATGGATATACCGGCTGCGACCGAATTTCTTGATTTGATCACTCCACAATATATTGCGGATCTAATTAGTTGGGGCGCAATTGGTGCGCGTACAACAGAAAGCCAGGT
>Ga0316207_10005675_pt1 | contig 10243 bp, 11 predicted proteins | sample 6weekpyrite_MG_FD_204943 | JGI IMG/M metagenome (GOLD analysis project Ga0316207, IMG submission 204943) | Microbial mat bacterial communities from mineral coupon in-situ incubated in ocean water Damariscotta River, Maine, United States -... | ecosystem: Environmental > Aquatic > Marine >...
CTTTATCATCTCTAAGTGGTTGGCCGTGAATACACCACTCTCAGAGGCCAGTATCTCGTTAGCCCTCTCAAGCATGGCATCTACCCTACCCTGTGGCATTTGACGTATTGCAGAGACAGCATCAACTACATCATTGGCATCCAATGACCTTCTTTCAAGCGCATTCTTATCTATAAGACCCAGCTCTACAAGCACCTTGTTGAAGAGGGCAGTATCATGTCGGGGTGAGATGATATCGTTACCTACATCACCTAAATAATCAGTGATACCTACCTTATCTTGTAGTTCCTCCATGAAAGATAATACTTTATTGTTAAAGTAGAGTAGGTCACTGGCATCTGCCTCGGTATTAGGCTCATCTATCTTACTAATCTGTGCTACAAAATTGTCCTCAACTGTTTCAGGGAAACCAGCATCTCTAACAACAGCAACAGCACCCTCAACATCCCCTATTGAGAGGGCATTGTCAAGTTCAAACTGGAACTGCTGTTTGCTGGCCTCCTGTAAGCCATCTTCAAATAGGGCAAGAGAATCCCTCACACCTATATTAGCTATCTGATCCTGAGATTCCTTAAATGCTAACTGCGGCTCTTTACCTTTCGTACCAACCTCTACAGTAGCCATCTGTGCGGCGGCTGGGTCATTGTCCTTCTGGACTGTAGGCTCAGGTGTCGTTAATAACTCTACCTGAGGCTCCTCAAACTGCTGCCTTTCCTCAGGAGTTTCTCCTAGGAGTTGTACTTCTTGTTCCATACTACCTCAAAGAAGAAGGAGTGGAGAAGGAACTTGGTGTAACTTCAAACCCACCTTGGTACCCACCACCTGTAGCTGGCTTACTACCAGAACCAAAGCCACTAAAGATACTCTGTCCTGTCTTGAAGATGTTTTCAAAGCCACCAGACTGCTGGAAGATAGCTCCTGCTACCTGCCCCTGCGCAGCAAACTCATTGGCCGCTGTTAGTTGGTTGCCTGCCTCTATATTAGAAGCAGTCGCACTAGCAGATAGTGAGTCAAGCTGAGATACAAAGGACTGGTTGGCAGCAGCAGTTGAAGCGATAGCCCCGCCTGCACCGGCAGCTGCACTGCCCCTACTCACGCCGCTAAAGGCAGCACTTTGAGCCTGTTGTGCTCGTTGTACCCTAGCCCTTTGTACCTGTCGTATTCGCTTCTTTCTGTTAGACAGCTCAGTAGCTCTACGTCTGTCTTCCTCAGCACTCTGCTGTAACTTGAGGCTCTCTTCCTGAGCATCTGATTGTTTCTTAGCAGCCTTCTTCTCTTGGAAGAAAGATACTGCCCCTGTAACGGCAGAGAATATAGTTAGTGGATCACCCATTATGTTACCCTCAATTCATGTCGTACTTCTTTAGATTCAAAACCGAGCCTACCCAGTATCTTTCGTAAAGATGGATTACTCCCATCCCCTATATTAAGATGAGTTGACCCGAAGCCCTTCGCATACTCTATCATATCTTTTATCATCCTGTAACCTACCCATCCTTTCCTGTATTCCCTACTTAAGAATACTAAATCAGCTGTTGCATTAGTAACTTGTGAAGAATGTGGATGCTGCTGTAGTATCCATACTGTGTACCCTACTAACTTGTTGTCAAATCTAGCAGTTAGTATACGTAACTTACCTCGGTCATACATAGTTTTATACAGCTTAAAGTTGGGTAAGAAGGAGTTAGTACTGTTGTAGTCGGAGCTTTCATTCCAGTGATCCACTAGAAGTAGAACTATATCATCTATTACTTGATCGTAGGATTCTTCACGTACTACAATCTTAGACACTAGACCTCCCGTGAACCTTCATCCCCCATCCTAACAACTGCATATCCTTACCTTCCTCGCTATACATATAAATACTGAGAGCCTTACCTGAACCTCTTACCTTGTTCTTTGTGGTAACTACTGCATGCCCATAGTCAAATGTATCCGCTGCATTGTTTGGTACGTACAGCCTGTGTAGTTTATAGGCTTGGAACGCTGTGCCCCACTTACCACTAGCAGTAGAGTCTGACCAGTCCCACCTTATCTGTACTAGGCAGGATGAAGGATTATCATACTGCATCGTCTGTCCTGTTAGTACACTGTACCCATCCTCTGTCCTGTTGAAGTGCATGGATAGATAAGGTGCTTGCTTAACTCTCATCAGGTCTCCGAAGAGATCATACCCAGTGATAAGGTAACTCAGGTATGTCACACCAGTACTATCATTAGTGTACCAGTCCATGAACCCAGTGTTATTGTATTGAGAGTAAGTTATCTTACTGTTAGTCCCACCCGATTGAGGGACTACTGTTAAGTACTTAGTAGATATGCCACCTCTTGCTGGGTTAGGTAACGGTACAACTACCTGTACAGCATTAGCCTCTACTGATACTCCATTAGCCAATACATCATGGTCTACCGTGGTCTGGAACAATGCAGGTGTTGAGAAGTAACCAGCTACGTATGGTGACAGCGTATCCAGTGAACTTATAGTATGCACATAGAACGCTTTAAGTGTAAGGTCAAAGATAAGTTCTTTATTAAACTTGTACCTGTAGGATTCTCCATCGTAAGTAGAGTCTCCATTGAATAACCATGAGACCTGTTTAGAAGCTTTGTCATAGGAGGATACAGCATACTCCTTTGATACAGGAGATATCTCATTGTATAGGGACTGTATGGTATTCTCTGTTATATTGGTAGCATTCAACCGGCCTGTTACTTCGGAGGGAGATGCTATGTAGATACCACCATCAGACCAGAAGAATACACTACCTTCTACGTGAATTACACTGCTAGCAGATGCTACACCTACCTCCGATATATTGTTAACCTCTTGACTGGTAGCACTAAATCCATCCTCACCGTTACCACTGACTTCCCACACACCATTGGAGGAGAACACAACAATACTATTACTGATACGGATGATCTTCTTAATAGTACCAGAGTCTGGTATTCGTATGATACCACCATCAGTAGCTAACAGGTCATTGATATCTTCAGCCGATGGATCAGCAGACTGGTAACAGAGTCCCTCCTTACCTGCGCCTTCCAACACCTGAGAGTAATACAAGTTACCACCGTTAGTCTCACCAGAGGTTACGTTAGAATCTATACCTGCGTAGAATACCCTGCCAGCCATGAACGCAACAGTGGATGGTCTACCATCCTCTACTACTGTAGTGATCCCAGTTAGTCCAGAGGCTGTGTTCCTATCCTTGCTAAAGGCATCTAGTATGTAGTGACCCTGTGATGCAGGTGTGTTACCAAAGAAGTTCTTATACATCTGGTCAGCACTGTAATCATCATTAGAGTCCTTACCTAAGTGCTGTATATCTGCGTTACTTGGATACTCTGATTTAGATGTAAAGGTAGATGTTATGTTTGCAGCTAGCCAGCCTTGGTTCAACAGATTGTAGTTATGCTCTGTGCTTAGGGTGGTTGGTCTCTCATCTATTGCGAGGCCATCATCCAATCCCTCAAAGTCACGTATCTGTATTGTGATTTGAGTTACTGTGATAGAGTCTGTAGTTGAGTTATACTCTACATAAATAGGCTCTATGTCCTGAGATACTATGAATAGCTTACCATTAGCTGATGCTACATCGATAGGGTTGCCACCTATGTTGACAGCATTTGGTGCTTTGTATGTGTTCAAGTCAATCGTAAAGGACTTCTTGTTATCCGATACAGATGCCTTGGTTCCATCATAAAAGTGTACAGTCTGCCCTGTCTGAGCGACTGTGAAGATAAGGTCTCCGTCATTACCAACATTAGTCCAGACATGGGATGACGTAGCTAAGTCAGAGAAGTATGATTCAGATATAGTAGAAGACAGCGTATAGCTAGTCTCATAGTCCATGCCTAATCTACGATACCGGCTACCATCATTGTTAAGGACAAAGTTAGCCTCATCAATAGATGCTTGCTCAGGGTAAGTGAGGGGATTAGCCTCAGTTATTATCCCTCGTGTAAACGTAAAGAAAGGCTTGGTTGACTTAGCCTCTGGCATACGAGACTACTCCTTATCTTTCTTAGGGGCTGGTTCTTTCTTGGGTTTATTCTTTGAAGCTACATACCCACTGATAGCCTGAGTAGCAAGGTTCTCATTGGTGTACTTCCCTTTTAGCTTATCGGGTACACGAGCACCGGGGAACTTAATACCCCACAGTCCACCACTACCTTCTATCTTATAGGCTGCTATCTCTTTACCGCTTAGTGATGTGTTCATCTCTTTCTCCCGTAATTAGCGTAAACTATCTGACCTTGATATCTATGTTTAGTCTGAGATATAGCTCTCTTGTGCATTCCTTTCTTACCTTCCTCTGTCCTGTTAGGTGATTGCTTTATTTTATCGAAGCATGCTGCCTTTGCAGTGGACAGATAATAAGAGAATGCCCTGCTAGGTAGGTCAGGTACATGTGTGTCTGTCATACTAAACGTAGGTTCTTTATAAACATACGCTCTTGTCTTGGCTGTCAACAATGTGGAGTCTACTCCTGAATCATAGGAGTCGAATACTATGTTAACATCATCAAAGGATGTCCAATAACTAGGGGGTGCATCATTAACGATAGACCATACCTGATTACTTACATCATCTGTTATACTGTCTATGTTACTATTAGAAGATACCCTAGCATCTAGGATATCCATAAACTCTTTAGGTGTCTTATATATTACATCTTCAAACTTATCCCGAGTATCAGAGGACAGTCTCTTGTTGTACTTTATCCACTCCACGTGCTGTATGTTATCAGCTATGCTCATGTGAGTAGGTCTAGCCGTTGTACCAGAGGCTACAAGTTGGTAGTTCTCTTTGAGATGAGGCCATATGTCTTCATCGATCAGGTCATAGTAAGTAGTCTTTAGTATCTGTGCTACCTGTAATGCCTCTGAAGTATCTTCAATAGAGTTAACTTCATCAGACTCCATGTCTGACAGTATGTCCTGAGTTAGGTCTAAGACTGTGCGCTTAGGCATTAGGATGTTCTCTTCATAACAAGTGTTACGTTACAAGTAACTGCTGTAGAGCTACCACCGTCTGTGATGATCTCTATGGCTTGTCCTGCTGTTACAGCGTTAGCCGCTGAAGGTGTAGATGAATCAACATCACCTGCTGCTGATCCTGAGAATGCTACTGTAATAGCACTATCTGTTACAAGTGTACCACCTATCTCTGCTGTGATAGCAGCATTAGCAGAAGTTATAGCACCTTCTATAGTGGTATATATCTTTTGTATTGTAGCTGCATAAGGAGAAGCTACCCATACACTATCCGCAGTGGATATGTCAGGTATCCTCACATTCAACATAAACTCAGGGTATTCCCAGTCACCAGAACCAGCACCATCTGCATGATACAGTTGGTCAGAACTAGCGGCTGATACATCCTTGGGTTCGTGGAGGTATGCATTAGTTATATTTGCGTGTTCAACTGACAAGGTATTCTCCTAGTATTAAGATAGAGGATGCCCTCCTCTAGAAAGAGGACATCCACATATCAGTCTTACTCGATGTACTCGATAGTTAGTTCAGCAACACCAGCTGTGAACGTACCAGTAGCAGCAGCTACGAGGTAGGCATCATTAGCCAGAGAAGTGCCGATGATAGCACCAGAGTTCGTGCCGCCATGTTCGCTGGCAACAGAACCCGAAGTAGCATCTAGATCGGCAAGTACAATTGCATCCCATAAACCATCAGCATCAATGGCAGTAGACCCATCAGACTGTTCAAGGCCGATATCATACGAAGTACCGCCTGCAAAAGCAGTGGTAGCTTTGATGTATGCATCAACTACTTGAGCACCAGCTGGGATATACAGCTTCAGGTTATCAGCCGAACCACCGGGAAGTGCGTCATAAGACCACTTGTAGGTGAGACTTTTAACCTTTCCGCCACCTGCATTCTCAGCACCATATGACTGGTCTGTAGAACGAGGGCCGTAATGGACGAGTACCCCACGAGTACTTTCTGTTTCAAAACCCATAATAGTCCTCCTTAGTAGGTTGCGTCGTCAGTGATGATAGTGAACAGAGTATCTTCACGCTGTGCACCAAAGCCTAAACGAGATGTTACTTGGAACTCGTCACGTCTTAAGTCCATGTTGCGATCAGTCTCAACACTAGGCATCTTGCGCCATGCTCTCATGATAGGCTTACAACTATCATCAGCAATACACATAGCAACATTCACCTTGTCATCCACTTCAGCGGTGTCATTAGCCAAGCTATAACTAGAGGCATCCGTAGCTTCCTGAGCAGTAATGCTAGGCAGATAGTTGGAAGTCCAAATATCCCAACCATAGATGTTAGTTATAAACTTATGATCCTTAGCGAAACCAGAAGTTACAATACCTTCAAACATTGGGTTGTTTGAGACATTAGTAATGTTGGTTAAGCTATTGAGAGTTGCCTCTACAATAGGATCAACGATGAAGACACGACCAGCCTGCGGTGCTTTAGCTTTATCAGCAGAAAGCTTCAGGGCAACAATGTCGGCCATCGTCATGTTACGGCTAGTACCACCAGAGCCACCAGCTACCCAACGGTGAGGACGACCATTAACCAAGTTTACATTGGCTGCGGTCTGTGCACTGTTGCAAGTTGAAAGCATCTGAGTTTCAAAGTATTCACCAAGAGCACGAGTTGATTCAACACCACGCATAGCGTGTAGCTGTTCAATCTGAGCACCATCTTGACGTAGTTCATCTGTGATATGCCAACGATCACCGGGGTAATTGCTGATAGTCATAGTCACAGTGTCAGTATCAATAGCAGTAGAGGCCATTGGCACATCTTCAGATACATCCTGAAGCGTGACCGCACCTACTGATTTGATATTAAGCGTTGTACCGGACGCGAAGTCAGAGACATCACGAGTAAAGCCGTCAGGTAGTAAGGCATCATGCAAGTTGTCGATGATGAACTTACTATACTGCTGGGCTTCGATAACAAACTATATTACTATAGTTTAGACTATAACTTCTCCCTTGGGAGGTTTTTCAGTTAGTCGTTGCGAGTGGTTATTTAGAATTTTAAGCATCTGTTCTATCTTCCATTTCTTTAATTTAGAATACCTATGTATACTCTTTAGAAACGGTATAGCAAAGTTCTTATCCTTTGGCCCTAGGTTACGTTCCCATCTAACTATATTGTGGTTGTTTATATCTCTTATGTAACCACCATATGTTTTCTGGAGTAGCTCTAAAGCAACTCTGTCGTCTGGGTGTAAGTTGATAACTACAGACAATCTTCTATTGTTGCGTATTTGAAGGTATCCATCTCCATCTATTACCCCAGACGTCCATGCTTTTGTTGCGAAGTTCTTAGCTTTGATTGGGCCTGCTTCTCTTCGGCTGTCCTTTGAAAGTTTCTTAAGCCTATTAATTTCAATATCAGATACATGCTTACCTTGTAACGATATATAAATCTGGTATAAGTTATTCCAATGTTTGCCTTTAATTACCATATGCTTTAGTAGCCTAGGTAATATCTTATTTAGCTCTGCCCTTTTAGTTACTCTCCACCAGTTCTGTGGAGAGGCTGCTCCGTCTTTAAAAACCCTATGATATTTGTACCCCATGATAGAGCGGAGATAGTCTATATAAACTCCACCTTTGTCTATCTTTTCAGAGGCAACTAGCCTAAGTTCTAAGCCAGTATATACTTTACCAACTGGGTTCTTAGTAAACCTAAAAGACATACTTCCATCAGCGTCTAATAAACCTGCTAAGTATTTTATTTCTACTTCACTAAAATTCTTCATGCGGAACTCCTAGTTCTCAGCCTTCTCTCGTATTAGCTTACGCCTCTACGTTATTTAGAAAAACATGCGCAAATCTTTACGCAGTAGTGTTTCCTGTGTTTTGCATTTATAGCTCCTTATTCAGGTTTAGCATTTCTCCAAGCCTGCATCATGTCACTCGTAGTAGAGCCTGTGATTGGTAGCCTAGCTGATTTACCTTCGACAGGAGCAGCGGCTTCCAGAGCCTCTGTGTTGACCGTTCCTCTTGTGGAGGGGTTAGGTACTGTCTTTGGTTTATCACCTAGCCCAGCCAACCTCAGGACTGCTGCGGGACTTGTTGCTGCCAGAGTGTTAAGTGTATCAATGCTCATGTTGTTATCTTTAGCAATAGAGTCATACTTGCTCTGTGCTGAGTCTCCCATTGCAGCAGTCATTGTATCAATAACATGCTGTACGTTAGCCTTAGCTACGCTAGTACTCTCTCTATTAGATATATGTGCATCAATGTATTGTGCTAATTGGGAACTATCTATTCCTGTAGCTTCAGGGGTCTCCTGTTGGCCGTGGGTACGTTGTTCTTCCAACTGCTTAACCAGTTCTTCTGCGGTCTTTCTCTTAGTCAGTTCTTCTCTAGCTTCCGCTAGTTCAGCCTCAAGATTACTAATGTGCTCTTGGGCATGAGGGACTGCTTTAAGGGCTGTCTCAACAGAATCATACTTCTGGTTTCCTTCAGGGTTCTTGATCGAGGCTAACAGGGTATTGAAAGCATCACTCGTAGATTCCTGCGTTGGTGTTTCTGGGGCCACCTGCCCACCTGTTGGAACTTCGGTAGAAGCTTCAGGGTTTGGTGTTTCTACTACTGCGGTCTGGTCAACCATATTAATTCTCCTTTGGAAATAGGGTCTCTATCTCCTTTATCGCTCGTTCACTACCATTAAGCTGTGCTTGGTATTCAGCCCAAGCAGGCATAAAGTAGTTGTCCTTCGTCAGCCGTTCCTTATGAATGGCTTCTACTTTTTCATTTAGTATCCTCGAAAGGATATCAAATAAATCTCTGTTAGCTACTAATCTCTGGTGTAGCTTTTCCTTGTCTTCAGTAGTTAGTCCTTTGAACCACCTATTGGAAATCTTCATCCTCTAATTCTCCTTCCTCTCCCGGTGTGATAGCATCCACCTCTACACTCTGCTGTGCTTCCTGTGCTATCTTAGCACCCTCTGCATCTTCTATGATGCCAACAAAGTTACGGACTAACTGGTGGTCTTCTAGTTCAAGTAGGGTTTCTACTGTGCTAGCTAATGCCTTCTTACTAATGTGTGGTAACACATACTTCATCATACCGGACTGTTCTAACATCGCTAGGTTCTGTCTAGCTTTACTCTGTGCTGCAAAGTGACGAGAGCCAATGGGTACTAGCTTACCTTCTGCTGTGATATCTTCCTTAGTCACTGATATGAAGGTCTCTACTCCGATATCATCATCAATAACCCGAGCCACATCTTCAGCATCCAAGTTCCTCTTAGCATCCTCTAGCATGTTGTTAATAAGCTTTTCCATGAAGCGTTCAAACTTATCTGTCTTCTGGAAGAAGATACGAGTGGATGCTGTTGCCAGCTTATCCACTTCAAAGGCAGTCTTCTCACCGGGACTACGGATACCCATAGCTTCTTTGGGTGCACCTGCCATCTCTTCCATGACCTGCATCAAGTATCCAATCTCATTGTTTACTTGGAAGGCTGCTGGATCAGGCGGCAATCTCTTGACATCACCATCACCATCAGGTACATTGATCTGTTGCTTCGGGCCATATATAAATGGATCAACATTACCTATTACAACGAGAGGAGCATGTATGTTCAGATCAAGAGCATCAGCTTTCAGGTTTTCAAGATGATCTATCCTGTACTGCATGCCTACTAGATTATCTAGTGGCCCCATAGCCCACAGGTTATCTGTACGTTCTCTCCAACCAACATGAGCTTTGCTGCTCTTACCAGACCAAGATGGGTGCTTCTGCATCCTTCCTATCTTACGTCTATCAAAGACAGATATGATCTGGTTGCTATGGTATACATCCTCATCAGGGTCGTAGATACTCCCCTCAAACTCTATGACCTCTACATACCCAGACTGGTAGTACTCAGAGAGGGAGCCAAAGCCATCTACATAGTAGCCTTCCATCTTGTCTACGTCTTCCATGTCGAAGCCACCAATCTTAGATCGAGTCTCCTTCAAGTCATCTATAATACCTTCAACGTAACCCATATCAGGGTTAGTCTCTATATCCTTAATCAGCTCACCTATGCTCTTAACATAGCGAGTTATCTTGGGAGAGTCATCAAAGGATGCAGCAATAGGATTTATCTGTATATCTAATGGAGAGACTCTGACTGCCCTTGGGCCAATATAACCTATCTTCTCTTCACCAGTCTCAGGGTCTTCCTCTACTTCCTTTACATACTCAGTATCACCAAAGACATTACCAGTATCAATGTAATCGTAGAC
>Ga0316207_10005676_pt1 | contig 10242 bp, 10 predicted proteins | sample 6weekpyrite_MG_FD_204943 | JGI IMG/M metagenome (GOLD analysis project Ga0316207, IMG submission 204943) | Microbial mat bacterial communities from mineral coupon in-situ incubated in ocean water Damariscotta River, Maine, United States -... | ecosystem: Environmental > Aquatic > Marine >...
GGTGAGGTTAAAATAAGCATTACTCAACATCACTCTAACCTTTATTTTGAAGTCTCTGATACAGGTATTGGTATAGAAGAAAAGAATCTGCGTCATATTTTTGATGGCTTTACACAAGCCGATTCCTCAACAACCCGCCAATTTGGTGGCACCGGCCTGGGTACAACCATTGCGCGTGAACTTGTAAAACTAATGAAAGGGCAGATTGGCGCAAACAGTGTCATTGGTGAAGGCAGTACTTTCTGGTTTGAAATCCCTTTACAAACCGCCAATATTTCAGACTTTGTCGAAGATAAGAGCATCGATAAAGGTACTCCGGTAACATTACCATCAACTACTTCCCTGAATGTACTGCTAGCCGAAGACAGTGAAATTAATATTCTCTTTATGTCTACGATGTTAAAAAAATCTGGTCATAAAATTGACGTAGTCGGTAATGGACAACTTGCCTACCAGATACTTTGTGATAATGATTACGACATTGTCTTTATGGATATGCATATGCCTATTATGGATGGTATTGAAGCCACTAAAAAATGGCGCGAGGAAGAAGCGACACGCACGGGCAAAAAGAAAATTCCTATTATTGCTCTAACCGCCAATGTTTCTGAAGATGATCGTCTACGCTGCCTTAATGCAGGAATGAATGAATTCCTGAGCAAACCCGTGTCACCTGATCGTCTAGCTGAAATTCTTGATATTTACTGTATCGACCGAGACAGCGATTAATTATATTTAAAATACATTACCACGATCCTGTAAGGTCACTTTACCATTTTCATCCGTCTGACCTAATTGGTTAAATGCATCCAGTAAGCCTGTTGCACTGGTATCACGCACAGCAACTTTCATTACATATTCAAATTTTCCATCAAGCGAAAATTGAATATCTCCCAATAAAGAAACCGCCCCACCTGTGTCCATTAACTGAATCAGCAGATCCCCATCCTTCTGATTTAAGTCAGCGTTAAATCCACCTAACTCAATGTGTTCCGGAGATAATAGCTCAGCCTGCTGCCAGTGAATTCTACCAGCGGCATGCATTATTTTTTCTTGCTCTATTTCAAGCTCAACATTCTTCAGCTTAACCGTACCACCAGCAATAATATCTTGCCGAGGTAAGCGTTGTGCAATGGCAAGAAGATCAATATAGCCTTGAAGATTATTTATCATTAACCGCGAAGATGATACGACCACCTCACCACTCAGTGGTGCTGCCTCGTCATTCAATCTCCACTGTACATCTGCCCTGGCTAACAACAACGCGAAAGGTGATAACTGCCAATCAAGATTTTTCAGAACAAGCTGTTGAATTTCAATCTGCTTGACATGCCCAGACCAAATAGAACCTGAAATACCGCTAAGGTGAACCGGGCTATTGCTTGCAAACTGTTGGTATAAAAATTTAGCGGGAAGTTTATAAATCAGAGAAATAAAAACAACAATAAATAAAAAGGCGACTGCCTGCCAAACTGAACGCATGCTAACCTGCCTTTAGTGTTAGCCTTATATTAACGCGACCAGCCTGTGTAGTTCGTTCACTAACCAGGGCGACTACACGGACACCTTTGGTTTGTTGCAAACTACCTAACCATTTAATCACATCATCAAAACCAGCTTGATCAATCCACACCTGTACCGCTTGCTGACGATTTTGTTCTACTCGCTTTATAATTGCCCCGGGCAATGCAGACTTCGCCGTTCGATTAATAACACTTTGCATCGCACTGCTGCTGATTGCGTTATATCCACCCGCACCTTTTAATTGCTTAACTTCTACCGCAGATTTCAACATCTGCTGATAAACTATTTGCTGTGATTTAATTGATGCATTCAGTGCAACTTGTTTTTCCAGTAGAGGCTCCCATGCAAATAAATACACCGCTATTATTAATAGCGCAATAGCACCACCTGCTAAAACAAGCCGTTCTCGCGGATTTAAGCCTTTCAAATATTGCTTTAAGTTTTCTACAGCAGGATTCATTGTTGGCTCCTTATCTGTACAAGACTCACCAAACTGGATTTTCGTTGTGATGTCGATTTCACATTAATTTCTATGCCGGGAACTTTTAACACGGATTCTTTGAAATTTTCTAACATTTGCAAATCTGATAATTGCAGCTCTAAATCCACGGCTGAATTTTTATAGCTCATGGTTTTAATTTCAACCGATGGGAGTTTGACTAACACCTGACTTATTTTCGCCATTAACTCCAAATAACCTTCACCACCTGACACAGCTGAGCCACGTAATGACTTTAATTTAATCGCCATTTGTTTTTGTGGGTCACTCACCCGTTTAACATCTGGAAAAGTCTGCTTGAAAACTTGCACAATTTTATTTTTATATTCTGTTTCTACTGCAGCAAGTTGCTGTATTTGGTAAATATTGATACCAAATTGCAATACGACCCATGCCAGAAACAATGCTGCAGCAGGAAGCCAACGTTGTTTGCCACGAAGCCAGCGTTTATGTCGGACAAATGCACCTTGTAAAAGGTTAATGCCACCATTGGCTCTGTAGCCGCTAATCAGCGAAGCCAGCGCATCACCATTACATGGTTCACTATTAACTGGAACAGAAAAGACATTTTTAAATTGCTCGGCAATATTTGTTTCATCTTCACCCGCACAATTAGTCAATTGCACCCGATCCGGATCCATGTCACATTCACTGGCATGTGATGATGCCATAACGGCAAGATTGCCTTTATCACAGGCAAAACCGCTTTGTTCGCCGCTTCGCACACAGACAATATCACCCTCTAACTGTAGTGCTGACCAATCACCATTTAAACGCGGTAATGCCAAAGCGTCGGGCAGCATGACATCCGGTTCTATATTTGCTGTTTTAAGTTGCTGCAACCATGTTTGCATACGCTGTTGAGAAACAACGGCGGCTGACACGACACCTTCATTATTTTGGCTACCAATAGCCACATGCATCGATTCAACATCATCGATAAGTTGTTCTTCGAGTGCGTAAGGGACAGCCTGTGCAAGTTTCTGTGCACCTTTAACCGGTACAGTTGCCGAGGCAAGCAACACATCAACGGTGGGAACAAACACCACAACATTCAAATCATCTTCACGCAAACGTAAGTGGGCTAACTCACCTGATTCAACCTGCTCAGGCAAGCAACCTGCTTCGGCACAATATGCCCAGCTTGCATCGTTTTGATGTAAATGAATATACAATTGCTGCATTTTATAATTCCGCTCGACTACGCTGAATCACCAGCGGGAGCGATGTCCCATTTTTATCTCGTGCAATCACACTTGTTTGACTCGCATTATAGCGGCCTAGCTCAACAATTACCCGTGTCTTAAAAAATTGACTCGTAACACTAATCCCTTCAACCTTTTTGCCACTCAAAGCCTGCTCTCCACGAAACTCGGCAATGTCCTGATAACCCAGTTTTGGTCGGTTACTAACCACTCTTTCCGCATCAATTAAGCTGGTACGTAACAATGCGGCAAGCAGCGGAATGCTCACCGTGTTCACATTGATATTGACCCTGTTAGGCAATGCTGAAATATAGGGCTTTAACTTATCGTAAGTCGCTCTTGTAAACCCTTTTACCAGTAATAACTCGGTTACGCTCACAAATGGCGCATTAGCAGTGCGATATGGCTGTTTTAATGCCAGATATTCCTGATCTTCAGCACCTGTCGGTAAACTGATATTAACATCCGCATCCATCCAATCGAGTACTGGCTGCACCAATTCCGTATCCAGTTCCAGTACCGCTAATAAATTGCGGAAGTGTTCGGTATCACGTTTACTGGGGCGGCCTTCTTTATCTAACAAGTTATTTAAATTAAAACGACCCTGCAGATCTTCAACCTGGATCTGAATTGCACCATTTTCAATCTCTATACTCTCGCCAATTTTCGCCCAATTATCATTTAAACTATCACTCTTTCCCTGCGAAGAATCTTCAAGCAATAATTGTCGCACCCAGTTTTCGCCTGCGCGCAGATATAAAACTGCTTGATCGCCTTTAATCATGTTTTCAGCACGACGAATTTCAATATGCTGTTGTTTTAACATGGCCGTCGCAATCACACTGGCTAAGGCCACAATTAATAAGGCTGTGACTAATGCGGTGCCTGATTGAGCTGGTTTTTTATTTGCCTGTATCATGAAACCAGAAACACCCTTCTTAACTGGCCCCACTTTTTGTCTTCAAATGTAACTTCAACGGCAATTGGCAATTCCTGTAATTCAACTTCATCAATAACCCACTCATCAAGCCAATTTCCCTCAGCAGTTAAAAAACGAAATTTTAATTTCTCTATATTGGAAAGAATTTCTGACACATAGGGCTGACTATCCTGTGCACGATCAAGTACTGACCAGTTTAAACGCAATAAAGAATTGTCATGCACCGCATAGGCAATACGCTGCAAGGAACTACGTGTTTGACCCGGCAACAATCGCTTACCTGCGACAGTGAACTCGATTAACACCTCGGCCGTCAGTTCATCGGTTTCATCAGCCAACTCTTTTTTATAGGTATAGGTGTTTGTCCCTGTATGCAATGCAGGCTCAACATCACCATGAATATCTCGGATAGCCCGTGGTGACACTTGACCCAGATCACGGCCTAAGCGCACAAAACTACGCTGCACTGCTGCCAGACGTGTTGATTCCTGTTTAACTGCTTGACGAGTATTCAAAACACTGTTTATTCCGCCATAGGCTAGTACAGCAAGGATAGAAAAAATACCTAATGCCAACAGTAACTCAATCAATGTTAAGCCCAGGCTAAACTTTCTCATGGCTCTACCCCGACAAAACTAACCATGCTGGCGAGCGCAGATGACTCGTCACGTTTTCGAAAAACTTTCGTTTCAACGCGCAAAATTGATTTTGAATCTGTAGCGACAACCTTTGTATTGATATGCCAACGCCGACCGGCCATATCAACCTGTTTCCATTCATTCCTGGCAGCGGTAAAGATCTGTACTTGCTGTTCTGCCACTTCGTTCATCACAACCCAGTGAGCAAAACTTTTTTGTTTCAAATAATCCGTATTCACGACACCCGCGTTAACACTACGAATAGCGGCTGAAAGTGCCACAGCAATAATAACAAGTGCAACCAGCACCTCTATCAAGGTCATACCTCGCATAGATTCTGATGTAATTGGAAGCCTAGTCTTCGCCATGTTTTATCACTGCCTGACTATCACCGTTTACCGAATAACTGGATTCGGTATCTTTTGAATACAAACGAAGTTTAAACGGACTGGCCTCGCCACTACTAAAGAAATAAATTCTTTCTCCCAGCTTATCATCACTGCCTTCAACACTGAGCTCAACTGACATATGTTCGGGTAATATTCGTGCGCGAAAAATTTGATCATTGTTAATTTCCAACCAACGATCATTTTTTAAATTAAGAAATGAGTAACCTGCATTATCAATTTCCAATGCCAGTTCCTGACCTAACAAGATTGATTCTTCTGAGGCAAGTTGCATCAACGCAGCTAAACGCTGCCCCTGTTCTTTTAAATCGTCCTGAGGATTTTTAAGACCAAAAGATAAAACGGTAAAACTAATCGTGATACCTAAAATTACCAATACTATGAGTAATTCTAATAGCGTAAATCCCTGCGTACGCCGAAACACCTTACTTAGTTGCTCCAGTTTCCAATGTCGGCATTAATACCTTCACCGCCAGGCTGTTTGTCTGCACCAAATGAATAAATATCAATTTGGTTATTTTCACCCGGACTCAAATACTGGTATGGGGTATTCCATGGATCATTTTGTAAACGTGCAATATAGCCGCCCTGTTTCCAGTTACGTGCATTCGCAGGTTTTTCTACCAACGCTTGTAAACCTTCTTCAGAGCTAGGGTAAACATCGTTATCCAATTTATAAAGATTCAATGCTGATTCAAGCGTCAATATATCCTGCTTCACTTTAACCAGCTTTGCTTCATCAGGACGATCCGCAACTTTCGTTACGACAACTGCCGCCAGAATACCTAGAATAACAACGACCACCATGACTTCTATTAATGTAAAACCTGTTTGTGAATTTTTCATAACCATTCTATTGCCACTCTATTTTATTTATTTTACTAACTGGTTCAGATCAAAAATAGGCAACAAAATTGCCAATACGATCACTAACACAATCACACCCATAATCAGGATCATTGCAGGCTCAAAAATTTTCATTAAGGTTGAAATACGATTTTCCAGCTCACGCTCCTGATTTTGTGCAGCACGTTCCAGCATGTCTTCCAACTTACCACTGCTTTCGCCACTACCGATAAGATGTAAAACCAGTGGCGGAAAATAATTACTTACTTCCAGTGCTTTTTGCACCGTTGACCCTTCGCGTACACGCAAACCCGCTTCTAATACCGCTTCACGCATTGGCAAGTTTGCCATGACATTAGCGCTAATACGCAGTGCCTCTAATACCGGCACACCACTAGCGATCAAAATACTGAAAGTACGTGCAAAACGTGCCGTGTTTACACTACGCACTAATTTTGAAACCAATGGCAACTTGAGTAAACGTTGATGGTAACGATAGCGAAATGCTTCCAGCTGTATCGCTTTTTTCCAGGCAAAAACACCTGCAATCATCGCTAAAATCATTAACCAGGCGTAATCACGAACAAAATCACTAGTCGCAATCAGTGCTCGCGTAAGAAATGGAAGTGTTTGACCCAGATCGGTAAACACCTGAACTACCTGCGGCACAACATAACCGAGCAACAAACCGACTACGGCCAATGCGGTGAACGTTAGCACTGCCGGATAAATCAACGCCTGGCTAATCGATTGAATTAGCATTTGACGATTTTCGGTGTAATCGGCAAGACGTGATAACACCACATCAAGGTGCCCTGTTTGTTCACCTGCGGCAACCGTAGAACGATATAGCTCAGGAAATATCGCTGGAAAGTCGGACAGTGCATCAGCCAGACTGTGCCCTTCTTTAATCCGCGAACGCACTGCGGCTATCGTGCTTTGTATACGCGGGTTTTCACTTTGTTTGCCCACCGCTTCAAGTGTTTCTTCCAAGGGCATACCCGAACCCACAAGCGTGGCTAACTGTCGGGTAAAGACGGCTAGCTCGGTCGAACTAATGCCGCGACTAAATTTCTTCTTTTCAGTGCTGGTTTTGCGTTGACTGACTTCGTCAACCGATAAGGGAGTTAAACCACGATCACGGAGTTGTTGACGAACCTGTCTTGGCGCATCACCCTCCAGCACACCTTTGAGTTTATGACCGCTAACATCCAGCGCAGTATATTCAAAGGCACTCATGGTTTAATCTTCGCGGGTTACACGCAGAATTTCTTCGATTGACGTTACCCCGGAAATAACAAGTCGCCTGCCTTCTTCGCTAATTCCCGGAGTTGTTTTACGTGCATAGGCTTCTAGTTGCTGCTCACTGGCACCATCATGGATCATGCTGCGCAGGGTCTCATCCACCAGCACCAGTTCATAAACACCCATACGTCCTTTATAACCAATCCCGTTACAACTTTCACAACCAACCGGTTCATAAATGGTAGGTGCTTTCTTTTCGTCAATCGCCAGGGCGGTGCAATCACTCGCCTGAGCAACATGGGCACGCTTGCAGTCCGGACATAAAACACGCACTAAACGCTGAGCCAGCACGGCGCTCAAACTTGATGACAGCAGGAAAGGTTCAATACCCATATCTCGTAAACGTGTTACCGCACCCACTGCCGTATTAGTATGCAGGGTTGATAGCACCATGTGGCCCGTTAAACTTGATTGCACCGCAATTTGCGCTGTTTCAAGATCACGAATCTCACCTACCATCACTACATCTGGATCCTGACGTAAAATCGCGCGCAAACCTCGCGCAAAGGTGAGATCGACTTTCGTGTTGACGTGAGTTTGACTAATACCATCAATGTAATACTCAATAGGATCCTCAACCGTCATAATATTACGTTGCTTGTCATTAAGGCGTTGCAACATGGCATACAGTGATGTTGTTTTACCTGAACCTGTTGGTCCGGTGACCAACACAATGCCGTGCGGTTTATGAATCACACCACTTATTAATTTAAGCGTCTTGGGAAGCATTCCCAAATGTTCCAGATTCAGACGACCCGCTTGTTTATCGAGGATTCGCATTACCACCCGCTCACCACCGCCTGCAGGTAAGGTTGAGACACGCACATCCACCCCACGACCGGCTACACGTAAGGAAATACGTCCATCTTGTGGCAGACGTTTTTCTGCAATATCCAGTTTTGCCATGACTTTAATACGCGATACCAATAAAGGTGCAATAGCACGTTGTGGTTCGAGTATTTCCCGCAACACACCATCAACACGCATGCGTACAACCAGACGGTTTTCATAAGGTTCTATATGGATATCCGATGCGTTCTCTTTAATCGCTTCAGTTAACAGAGCATTAATCAGACGAATAATCGGGGCATCGTCCTCGGTTTCCATGAGATCTTCAGGTTCAGCCAGATCCTGAGCAATACTTAACAGGTCGTTGCCTTCAATGTCGTCCATGATATTCATGGCTTCACTGGAACCCTGCTCGTATTCACTTTGCAGCAAGCTCTCAAACTGGGCATCACTAATAAATTCAAGGCTAAACTTGCGTGCCAGATGACGACGCAACTCGGCAAGACTCGCGGCCTTCACATTTTCACGACAAATAACTTTAAGCGAACCTGCTTCATCATCACCCAGCAATAAACCATGTCGTTTCGCATAGCCAAACGGGATACGCTGCGACACCGCTGACTCGCTCGCATTTTCATCCAACTGCTTGTCGACGATTTCTAAATGCATAGTCGTATTAGTTTGTTTGCTGCTCTTCATTTTTATAAGGCGGTGGAATTTCCAGGTAGCTATCCAATGTCGGTAACACGGGGGCGACACTGTTATCCATTAAATTGACGCCTTCTTCCCGACCCGCTATCTGTTTGGCACGGATATAGTTGTACTTGCTACTGGAAAGTACTTTTTCTTTACCGTCTTTTAAAATCACCGGATGCAGGAAAACCATTAAATTGGTTTTTAATTTGCGCGTGGTGCGGCTACTGAAAAGATTTCCGACAACAGGAATATCACCTAATACGGGTACCTTGGAAACACCCTCAGTCAGATCATCAGAAATCAATCCACCCAATACGATAATCTCGCCGTCATTCACCATGACCGAGGTCTTGATTGAACGCTTGTTGGTAATAATATCCGCCGAGGTGACATTGGTATTATCAGGTACCACACTGGATGTTTCCTGAGTGATGTCGAGTTTAATCGCGTCACCTTCGTTAATCTGTGGTTTCACTCTCAGTGTTAAACCGACATCCTGACGTTGAATTGTCTGGAAGGGATTTGCCAGACCACCCGTTGTTTGTTGTGAGCCAGTAACAAAGGGGACATTTTGGCCGACAATAATTTCTGCTTCTTCATTATCCAGCATCACCAGGTTTGGTGTAGATAACAGGTTTGAATCATCATCCGATGCTATCGCGCGCAGTAGCACACCAAAACGGTTTCCGCCTCGCCCATCACCCAGACCGATATTTAAACCGCCGCCGAGTGTTGTAACAGGGTCGCCACTCAATGCTAAAGAAAGAATATTCGGACCCGAACCCGGGAATTCTGAAGCAACCACACCATTGCTTGTATCAAATGATCCAAACTGCACACCTAACTCTGAACTCTTGGTTGACGATACTTCTGCAATAATCGCTTCAACCAATACTTGCGCTCGACGAATATCAAGCTGGCGAATTACACTTTTAAGAGAGCGCATGACATCAGGCTGTGCAGTAATGACTAGTGCATTGGTATTTTCATCTGCCTGAATATTGACATCTGATGCTGATCTTTTAGTTGCTTTCGCCTTGCCGCCGGCTTTAACAAAATTACTACTGACACTGGTTAACACCGGTACCAGACTCGCCGCATCAGCATATTTCAAATACACGACCTGTGTGCTGCCACCTCCACCTGTCGGTGCATCAAGGTGTGCAATCAGTGCGCGTAAACGTAAACGCTCGCCTTTATCACCACCCAGTAAAATACTATTGGTGCGTTCATCAGCAACCAGCATTGGTGCTTGCGTTGCTTGCTTACCAACGCTATTAGCTTTCTTCAATGCACCCAATACGCGTACCATTTCACCTGCTGAAGCATGCTGTAATGCCACCACTTCAACATCCTCATTACTGGGGCGATCAATACGCTTAACGAGTTGAAT
>Ga0316207_10005677_pt1 | contig 10241 bp, 5 predicted proteins | sample 6weekpyrite_MG_FD_204943 | JGI IMG/M metagenome (GOLD analysis project Ga0316207, IMG submission 204943) | Microbial mat bacterial communities from mineral coupon in-situ incubated in ocean water Damariscotta River, Maine, United States -... | ecosystem: Environmental > Aquatic > Marine >...
TAACTCAATAACTCAAATTCAAACACGACGGACACAGTGAATTTAGGGTTGGAATACGATAGGTCAGCCGTCTTTCTCAGCAAGTCTGCAAATAGCTTTTCCATTGAAGTGGAAGGCAAAGAAGAAGTGGAAAATGCTCCACCATTAGAAGTCGATATTAAGCGTTTAAGCGGCCCCTCAATTGAATACGATGCGGACGTCAAAAACGATACTGTTATGCTTAACGTGCAACCGGCATTGGTGGAACTTTCGGATCTTTTGAGTCTGGAGGTCACTGTTACGCAAGGATCGAACATTGTAAAAGAGATGATCGAAATCCCTGTAGTCAATGAAAAACAAGTCAAAGATACCGCGCCATTTGATTTTAGTGCCGTAAATCCCTATGCCGATCACCAATGTGTTGCACAAGAAGGGTTGGACGCGGATGAACCGGAGCCGGAAGCCTCTTTGATGAAGGTTTATGAAAACATATCCCTTCAGGGCGTTGTAGAAATGAAGCAAATACCTGGAGATAATGAGTACTGGTATGTTCTGGATTACACAACTCAAACACTAAAAAGGTTCAGATTTGATGGTTCTGATACGACACTTGAAACTGTATTGAACTTGATTGATAAACCAGGCATCCCTTACAACTTTGTCTTTCATCCGAACTTCAGTAACAACGGTAAATTCTATGTTTATACCTATTTAAACGGCGGGGGGCAAATAACAGAATACACTTGGTCGCACACAGATTCGTTTGTCGACCCAGATAGTGCAATTAACATATTAACTGCTATCCCACCAGAAACTGAACTTGAAAAACAAGACCACCCAGGGGGGGGGATGCATTTCGGGCCAGATGGATATTTGTATGTTGCGTTTGGTGATTTTACTCGACCAGAAATTTTTAATAATGCCGTTCAAGATATGAGCAGTTTTGCTGGCAAGATGATTAGGATCGATGTGGACGGTGGTTACCCGTATGCTATCCCAGCCGACAACCCCTTTGCCGGACAAGTTGGCGAAGAAATTTTTGCTTTGGGATTCCGCCATCCGTGGAAGTGGAGTTTTGATAGTCTGACCGGGGATATTTGGTTGGGAGATGTGGGATGGACCACCAAGGAAGAGGTCAACATCGTGACGGCGGGTGGTAATTACGGTTGGCCAATCTATGAAGGCAGTGGGTTTTGTCCTGGCTGTCCCCAGAAAGACTCTGATCACGGCTTGGATCTAGAGTCGATGATTCCTCCAATACACGAATACGGCACCCCGGAAGAGGGGCCAGCCAAATCAGTGACTGGCGGATTTGTTTACCGAGGCACAGAAATTCCCAACCTATATGGAAAGTATATTTTTGGGGAATTTATCCATGGAAAGGTTTGGTCATTATCTCTTGAGGGTGACACCTACACAAAAACACAATTGGATCAGCTGCCAATTGGTCTAGCCGCTTTCGCCCAGGATAATCAAGGCGAGTTGTATGCACTCGATTTTTATACCGGTGATATCTATAAGCTTGTCACCCGATCATCTCTCTCAACAGACAGTGTATTTTCCTCGAAGTTGTCGGAGACCGGTTGTGTGAATATTTTTGATCCGTTGACTCCTCCTGCTGGCGCAATCCCCTTTGATGTGCAAGTACCTTTATGGTCTGATGCTGCAGAAAAAACTCGATGGCTTTTTCTACCCAAGGACAGCAAGATCGGCTCGTTGAAGGGAACGGTTGATGGTGACTTGGATTATCCTATTGGGACCGTGATGGTAAAGCACTTCAAGCTTCAGGGAAAAATTATTGAAACTCGCTTGCTAGTGCATCGGAAAAATGGCGAGTGGTCTGGATTTAGCTATGAGTGGAATGATGAAGCAACCGATGCGGCCCTGCTGAGTGAAGCCAAGGAAAAACTGATTGGCGGCCAAACTTGGAGTTATCCAAATCGTTCCCAGTGTTTGCAGTGTCATACAAACGCAGCAGGAAGAAGCCTTGGTCCCACCACGGCACAATTAAACACCTTCCATGACGATCTTGGTGAAGTGAAGTCACAACTTGCCGAGTTGAAGCGTTTGAATATTTTTAGCTTCGATGTTGATGAATCCATTCAATATGCAAGTCTGGGGAACGACGATGCCCCAATTGCTGACAAAGCCAGGGCGTACCTGGACTCCAATTGTTCGGGTTGTCATCGCCCCGGCGGTGGTGCAGGACGTGCAGAAATAGATCTGCGTGCTGGAGTTCCTTTTTCAGAAACCGGTCTCTGTAATATAGCCAGTAAGGTGGATAACTTAGGGGTCGTAAACGGCAAGTTGATTGTTCCCGGTGACGTGTATAGTTCTCTACTTGCTATTCGGGTCAGTACGCGTGAAGCGTATAAAATGCCTCTGTTAGGGAGTAATGTTGTGGATGATGAGGGAGTCACTTTAATTAATTCTTGGATTGATAGCTTAGTGTCTTGTGATGACTTTTAGTGGCTCAAATCTATTAAGAAGCTGAATGATGTTGTTTGGCAAAACCTTCAAATTCCTGTCTTGGGACAATTTCTAGGGTATGGTAAATGTGTTGTGCGAGGTTGGGATTGAATCAGGTCCTCATAACTCATCAATTAACGGGATAATAGTGGTGTTAAATCAAAAGATTGTAGTTGGTTTTATGTGTTGCTGGTTTATGTCTGCAGAGTTAATAGCTGAGACGACATTAATCGCCCCAATGATGGAAGGTTTGAGGGGGTGTAAAAGCGCTTCTGACAATCTTCAAATAAACAGTTCTGATTTGGCTGTAGAGTTGTGCAGACAAAGGAAGGAGAGTGCTGCGACACTCGTCGAGGAAAAACTTTCTGAAATCGGTCCAGAAAGTAGTGTGAGTGGGCGCTTTAAACTTGGTTATACATTGGGTATGCCTTTGCTTTCATATGTAGATATTGAGGACAAAGAAACGCCGATAAATAGAGGTAGAATTCGTGATGATTTGAGGATAATCTCTCAATCTGAGCGCGAATTAGTGTTGTATATTTTTTCAAATCATTTTGTTGGCTCTGATCAGATCGATGCTGCTGAACTGATCTCAAGTGATAGTCAGAGTTTGATGCAACTAGCAAGTGGTCGTTCACCGACAGATAAATATTTTAACTCTGCAATATATCCTTGGTCGGTAGGCAATCCGAAATCAAAAATTAGAGAATATCGAACAGCCTCTCTTAAAGCTGTTGTTGATGAGATGTGTAAACTGCCCGTTAAAGATAGGGTTAAGATCCGGGCGATTACCACTCTTGGAGAAGTGCATCATTTCTTTCCTCAATTTAAGAGCGGAATGAGCTATGATGGGGGTTATCAAATAACTGATTACAGTGAAAGTTCAGTGGCGGAATTTAGAGCTTGGCTGGAAAGTAAATTCTCAAACATTGATATGCTGAATGCGCAGCTATCGTCTAATTTTAAAAGCTTTGGTGATATTAACCCGCCGTCAAAAAATATAAATAAAGACCATCTGAATAGTTTTTTTGAACATATCGATGCTTACTCTCATGGGGTTATTCCTTTTTATGGCTGGGCTTATCATGAGGAAGGAAAGCTTTTCGATATATATGTATATCTGAATGGTCAATATGTTGGGGTCGCTGATACGAACCTTACTCGCTTAGATGTCGAGCAAAGCATCAAAGAATTGAACAACTCGAATGTCGGCTATCGATATAATCTCGACTTTACAAGATTGCCTAAGGGGGTGCATAAAGTTGAACTTCGATTTATAAGCGAAGGAAAAGCAAGTGCTCTTGGTGAGTACGAACTGGTAGTAATGGGGCGTACGCAAACTAGCCCCGTTTCTATTGTGCAGCAAGAGCTGATAAGGGTTGACGATAAAAAACCCAAAAATATCCGATATTGGAGTGATCACCCCAAAAATCTGACGGCAGTTTTCTATAACCCTCTGTCCAAACTTTGGAACGAGTTCAGAGAGATCCAAATAAAGAATGAAATTGAATATTATGCGCGTATTTTGAAGTCGAGCTGCATGGATGGTTCAAAGGTTTTTTCGGCGCAGATAGCTCCAATGTTCAACGGGTCATGGAATTCAAACTTTTTTGCAACAGCTGAATCACTTAAAAAAAATGAGAATTACTCGTTGGGTATAAACCTCTATGGGGGGATAGTTTATGGGGACCATTTTTTTGACTGGTTGTCTCATCAACAGCATAACCGCTACGGAGTTCCAGAAATGCATCCGATGACATCGCAGAACCCTGATGTAATGGTCGAGGCTATGAGTCGTCACAATTTGAACGGGGCTGTATTCCTATCGCCTTATTATATTTCTCTCCAGCCAAGGCGCTTTGGTTTTGATCAAGAGCATGGGAAGTTCAAAATTTCTCCGGATAATAATCATTACGGCTCCACGCAATATTTTAAGGCGCTTCAGATGATTATGCAGCAATAGCTTGTGTTAAGAATTATATTTAGACTTTCATGAAACGGTATTGTTTGGGTTACGATGCTATCTTTCATGGAAGTGCATAATATGGTTGGTCATCATGCCTTTTTGTTTATATATTATCTCTGAGTTGCCATAGGGTTTTACAGCTATTTACAGTCGTAGAATTGCGGCAAATGCACTGGGCTGCCTCGATTGCATCATTGACGAAATGCTATTTTCGATTCAGTAAATCCAAATGGATCGCGAATGAGAATTTTTTGCCATTAAAGTGCGTAAGGAAATTGAAGCCTTAAAGTATCTAGTTTCGCTCCAGCAAATCTGGCCCACCTCATCTCAATGGCAAAGTTGAACGCCCTGCAAAAGATATAAAGTTGAGCTCTATGCCATTGTTGCGGCAGTACCTAGCTCACTATTCGCATGGACCTAAAAGTAGCGCTGAGGCGGCTGTCGCAGAGCGCTTGTTTCATACGCTATACAATACATCATAAGATGTTTCTATCTTTTTTTTTCCATAGCTTATGCTTAATATAGCTCGTCAAAGGACGATTAATTCTGTCGTATAAATTGTCAACTTCTTCCCGAAGGGCGGATAGCTCTTGCTCCATAGAGGTGATTATATCGCTTTTCAATTGAATGCTATGGATTGAGTTTTCATAACTGTGGTTCAGTTGTTTGTATTCAAGATCTTTCTTTTGAATGATCTCAGTCGTGTTGGCGTAGTCTTTCGCCAGCTGTTCTGAGGCCCGGTCTTTTTCTTGAATGACTTCAATCGCATGGGCGTAGTCTTTCGCCAGTTGTTCTGAGGTGCGGTCTTTTTCCTGAATAACTTCAATGGCGTGGGCGTAGTCTTTTGCTAGCTGTTCGGAAGCCCGGTCTTTTTCTTGAATGACCTCAATAGCATGGTTGTAGTCTTTCGCCAATTGTTCTGAGGCTTGGTCCTTTCGTTTGATTACTTTTTCCGCATGACTATATAGCTTTTCTAGTGTTGTAATATTTGCGTCTTTAATGTCGATGACAGAAAGCGCATAGGAATGCTGCTCGCCAATGGCTTCCATCTTTTTCTGATTAACACGCTGCAACGAATCTATAGACTCATCATGCCATTGGTGGGTCTTGCGCAATAATTCATAAATGTTGGCAGAGGAATAATCGCCAAGCCATTTCTTGTAGATTGACTGATAAGCCTTTGTAGCTTGTTCAGTATTATGAACCCCCGATGCATGTTCATGTAAACGATAAACACAGGTGACGTCAGGTGTGGATATAAAGGGTATACGCTGGCTTACCTGTAACCAAAAATCCCAATCTTCAAAAAGATCAAATGAACTATCAAAACGAACCCCGGCATCAATGACGCTCCGGTTGAACAAAACACTTAAAATTGGTAAAAAATTGTTATAGAGCAGGTGGTTCTTATCGAATTCTACGTTATAGATTTTTATTTCCTGCTCCTGCGAATCGGCATCAACCATTACAGCCTTTGTGGCAGAATAAATGGCAACATCAGGGAAGTTGGAGGTTGTATCTGCAGTAGAATTTGCGGAGAATAAATGCGCCACCAATGATGAAAGATGATTTGGCAGCCAGTAATCATCATCATCAAGAAAACAAACATAATCACCTTCTGCCCCATTTAATCCATGATTCGCCGCTGCAGTGCGGCCCTCATTCCTTTTCAAATGGATTAATGTGATTTTCAGGTTGGATTCAAAAGGTGTAACAACATTGCTGATATCTGCGCCGCCATCATTTACCACCACTACATGAATCGGGCGATAGTCTTGCCTGGCGATTGAATTTAGACAATCCTGCAATTGCTCAGGTCTGTCCTTAGTACGGACAATCACGCTGACCAGAGGCTGTTGTGCCGACATGTAATACTCCTAATAAGCCAGAATCAGCCAAACAACCCCCGATTTTACATTGCTGAGCTGCTGGGCACAATAATGAGCTTTGGTGTGATTAATGTGGGTTGTCTCCAAAAGGCCTTAATGGTAGAGGGACTGCCTTTGTTTTCGGGATATAAATCTGTGGTTTTAACCTGCCAGGGCAGCACGCTAAGATCTAAGTGGCTATTTTCCCCTGTTTGGCATTGGGGTTGTTATGTTTGATGGTAAGGCGTGAAATCAGGTAGGTATTACATGTTTCTTGTTTAGGATTAAACTGGGGGCCGTTTACGCCAATATCTGAAATTTTTGTCAATCTGTGATGGAAAACTCAATTTATGAACCCGATTATTGAAAGCTTGAGGGTGCTAGGTGCTCTCATGGTGATGGTGCACCATTATACTTACCAGCTTTCTGATGACTTGGCATCATCTTGGTTTGCGCTCCATTTTTTTCATAACGGTGTTGATCTATTCTTCGTCATAACGGGATATTTGTTTGCTCCGTTTTTGATCGGCGATAAGAGGGTTGATATATATAAATTTTTTAAGCGGCGTTTTTACCGGCTCTATCCTTTGTATTTGCTTTCTTTGTTTGCGCTTGTAGTTACTTCCACAGGCAATATTCCATCAATCTCGTTGTTATTTGAGCATGTGTTCCTTTTGCAGGCATTGCCATATCATTCTTTTTCTGAAACTGGCGCGGTAAGCCTAGTGTTTTGGACATTGGCGGTTGAGTTTCAATTTTATTTGTTTGTAATGGCTCTGCTGTTGCTTTATAGGTATGTTGATGTGAGTCATAAATTGTTGTTTTTGTTTGTTATTTCGATTGTTTTTTATCTGGCGTCTGTTTATATAAATTATCAGCCAAAAAGCGAACGCTGGGTTTTATGGCAAGCACAACTACCGGCGCTCCTAATAGAGTTTTTCTTTGGCATTGTTGTGTATAGTTATAGAGCGCTCATAAAAGTCAAAGCTCAATCAATTGTTTTATTTTTATTGAGTTGTTCTTTACTGGTTGTTTTGTATTTATATTATCCAAGCGTAGCCTCGTTATCTTTAACCGCGCGACCTTTTGCCTGGTTTAATTTGTTTAGTGGCTTGGCTTATGCCGGCTTGTTGGCAAGTTTATTGGCTTGGCAGCGGTTAACTCCAAAGTGCTATCCAACAATGAAAGGGGTCGCGATTTTTGGTGGTGGCTTAAGTTATGCGGTATATCTGTTTCATGAAGTCGCGATTCTCTGGTTGTTGAAAATTGTTGAGTCCAGTGAACTGCGGGTGTTCTTAGCGGTTTGTCTGACGGTGTTGTTGGCGTGGGGGCTAAACAAGTTTGTTGAGAACCCTGCAAGGGAATATGGCCGCAGATAGTTTTTTGTTGGAATTAATGGTTGGCTCAAAATTGTAGTAAAATCCCGGAGTGAGTTTTATTGGTGTTCTTCTATAAGGTTTAAGCTAAGTAAGGTGTGTTTTAGCCTGAAAAAGCCCAGCTAAGCCCCTATTGATTAGGGGGGCTGGTTGTGTCATCCCCCCCCCTAATGCTAATGTGCGCGCCCTTGCTATTAAAGGTATAATTCTGCGGCTATCTACGAGGGCGGTATGGTGAGACTCAAATGGCTAAAAGACTATTTTTTCCCAGCACGGCACAAAGGTTTGTTATACCAGCTGGTCAAGCGTGAAATCAGGCAAAAATTTAAAGGTTCGTGGTTAGGGTTAGGTTGGGCGCTGCTCACGCCGATAGCGATGCTGGCAGTTTACACGTTTGTCTTCCGCTCTGTGCTCAATGCTAAATGGCCTGGAAATGCAGCCGATACCGATGCCGAATTCGCCTTGCAACTGTTTTGCGGTTTAATCGTCTTTACCCTTTTCAGTGAAGTAGTCGGGCGAGCCCCCAGCCTTATTTCCGAACAACCTAACATGGTTAAAAAGGTAATCTTCCCTTTGTCTATCCTTCCTTGGGTAAGTGTCGGTGCATCTGCTTTTTTTGCTGTGCTGAGTCTATTAGTGCTGATTTCAGCCACGTTATTTACTCGTGGAGAGTTAACTATTCATCTTCTCGCTCTACCGCTGATAGGTATCGCATTTGTTCCGGCTCTCTTGGGCTTTGGCTGGTTGCTGTCCTCTCTTGGTGTCTATCTGCGTGATCTGGGCCATATCGTTGGTTTGATTCTCACTCCGCTGATGTTTTTGTCGCCGATATTTTACCCAATTACTGCGTTGCCTGATTTTGTACAAGAATTCATGTTATTGAACCCGCTGGCACTCATTATCGACTCTACCAGGGCGGTGGTGCTTCAGGCGGAATGGCCAGACTTCATAGCGCTGGGTATATACCAAATTGTGTCTATCGGTATTGCCTTGGTGGGGGCTGCCTGCTTTCATAAAACGCGCAGAGGGTTTGCTGATGTCCTCTGAGTATGCAGTCGAAGAACCGCTGGAAAACAGTATTGAGATAATGTCTGATGTTGCCATAGCGGCTCATAACTTGAGCAAAACCTATCATCTGTATGACACACCTTCTGACAGGCTGAAGCAGGCTTTGTTTGGTCGCAAACGCACGTTTTATGAAGAATACAGCGCGCTCAGTGATGTCAGCTTTCAGCTACCCAAGGGTGAGGTACTCGGGCTGGTGGGGCGCAATGGTGCTGGCAAATCCACTCTGCTGCAGCTTATTTGCGGAACACTTTCTCCAACATCGGGCGAACTCGCCATTCATGGCCGCATCGCCGCCTTGCTGGAGCTGGGGGCAGGGTTTAATCCAGAGTTCACCGGCCGTGAAAACATATACCTGTCCGCTGCGGTCATGGGTATAAGTCAAAAAGAGGTCGACGATAAGATAGAAGGCATAATCGATTTCTCAGGGGTTCGGCCGTTCATTGATCAGCCGGTCAAAACTTATTCCAGTGGTATGTACGTCCGCCTGGCCTTTTCTGTTGCTACCAGCGTAGAGCCAGACATTCTGGTCATAGATGAGGCGCTGTCGGTGGGAGATGGTGATTTTGCGCGGCGATCATTTGAGCGCATTATGGCAATGCGGGACGCTGGAAAAACCATTCTGTTTTGCTCGCATTCGCTTTATCAGGTAGAAGCGCTTTGCACACAAGCCATCTGGCTGGAGCAAGGCCGAGTTCGTGCCTCAGGCAAGCCAGAGCAGATTGTGCCGGAGTATCAGAGCTTTCTCGATCAGCTTGATAACAAAGCCCCAGAAACCCCCGTTTCCGAATCCCTTGCCGAGGATGGTCCGATAGAGGAAGTTCAGATAGGCGTCGAGGAGGCAGAAAGCATTGCAAGCCCTCGTTCAGAGTCGGAGCCTGAAAATAAGGACGGACCTTCCTTGCAAGAATCTGGCTTGGGCAGTGGGGCGCGACTTACCCGTATCACAGCCACGGCCGATGGTGTCAGTGGAAAGACATTACAGTTGACTAGTCGTACCAGTAATTTGCATCTAGATATTGAGTTTCAGTCCACTCTTGCCGATGAAACCCCTCAGGTTGCCTTGGTCATCCATAGTGCCGGAGGTCAGTTGATTACCAGTTGTGGCAGTTGGGTGGATGGTATTAGTCCGGCCATTGATTCACAAGGCAATGGTCGTATTCAAATAGAATATGAGCATTTGCCGCTCTTAAAAGGTACTTACTATATTGGAGTGCTGTTGTTTTGCGAACGGGGCATCTTTCTGCATGATGAGGCCGATCCTGCCATTACTCTGGATGTCAGCCAACCAAACAAGGAGCGCGGCATTGTCTACCTGCCGCATCGGTGGTTGGTCACTGGCAAGGCGGTGAGCCAGGGCAACTCTCCAGCACCAGAAGAAGTGGCCCGTGTCCCTCGCTGGCGTTCAGTCAGTGCGGATGAGGTGTCTCAAGCCGCTTTATTAGCATTGTTTGAGCAGGTATTTGGCTATGCGCTGAACCCGCTTACTTGGCGATGGAAATACCGTTTTGCCGATAC
>Ga0316207_10005678_pt1 | contig 10241 bp, 8 predicted proteins | sample 6weekpyrite_MG_FD_204943 | JGI IMG/M metagenome (GOLD analysis project Ga0316207, IMG submission 204943) | Microbial mat bacterial communities from mineral coupon in-situ incubated in ocean water Damariscotta River, Maine, United States -... | ecosystem: Environmental > Aquatic > Marine >...
TTCAAAAAGTTGTTTTTTACTTTATTTGCTATCACGTGGTAGCAAAGTCAGGCGATTCATTTTGTCACCTTTTTGGATCTGATCCACAACTTCCATACCGTCAATCACACGGCCGTAAGCGCTGTACTGACCATCTAAATGTGGTGCAGCTTCAAACATAATGAAGAACTGTGTTGAAGCAGAGTTCGGGTCTGATGTACGGGCAGCACTCAGTACACCACGCTCATGTTTAATATCATTAAATTCAGCTGCAATTGTGTAATCAACAGATTTACCAACAAGCGCACCGTCACCACCTTGAGCCATAAAGCCAGGAATCACGCGGTGGAAGTACATACCATCGTAAAAACCTTCACGTACACGGTCTTTAATCGCAGCTACATGGTTAGGCGCTTTATGCGGGTAAAGCTCGATGTAAATTTCACCATTATCTGTTTCTAGTTTGATCATTTCTTCATCTGTGCCTGTAATGACTTCAGCCATAGCTGTTCCTCCTGTAACTGTTAAAATCATTGATAGTATTAAACTTGCGAATAAACGTTTCATGCATTCTTTTCCTTTTTTTATGATTGTTCTAATTCAAGTAAAAATTGTTTTGTTTGAATACCGCCCTTTCCACTATAACCACCGAAGTGACCATTCTTGCCCACCACGCGATGACAAGGAATAATAATGGGTAGAGGGTTTGCACCCACGGCATTTCCTACCGCACGCGGGCCAGAGCCTATCGCAGCAGCAATTTCGCTATATGTTTTGGTACAACCGTAAGGGATCTTCGCCACTTCATCCCATACCTTTTTTTGGTAATCCGTACCATCAAGTTCAATATTTAAATCAAACTGTTGTATATTTTTATTAAAGTAATCTTGCAACTGATTTTCAGCAGCAGTCATATGCGCTTTATCGCTCTCTCCCCATACAAGAGAAGAAGAAAAACCGTTGTGCCCAACAACTGAAATAGTACCAATTGGCGTTTTAAGCATGACCATACTTCTCATGTATCATTTTAAGAATATTAGCTGGCACATAGTTTGAAACATCACCTTTAAGAGCCGCTAACTCTTTCACAGAGCTTGATGAAATATGAAGTGTTCTTGCATGCGCCATGAGGTACACCACTTCAATAGTTTCATCTTTCACTTGCTCGCTAATAAACTGCGCCATTTTAAACTCGTACTCAAAATCTGACGTCACACGTAAGCCGCGAATAATTGCACCGGCACCTGCTTCTTTCGCACATTCTGTAAGAAGGCCATCAAAACTGATCACTTCAACATTTGACAAATCCTGCACAGATTCAGCAATCGCCAGACATCGTTCATTGATATCGAACAACGTATTTTTACGTCCATGATCAGAAACAGCAATCACAACTTTATCAAAAAGTGGCAATGAGCGCTGCACGATATCAAGATGACCATTGGTAAATGGATCAAACGTACCAGGATAAATTGCAATACCAGACATATCAGATTTTCCTCGTTTAAGGGAGAGCTGAAGGATTAACCTTCAACCCCTTCTCCCTCAACTTCAACTTTCGCTTCAATCACATCACCAACAGTAAGCTCTTCATCACCTTCTTCAAAAGCCTCATCATCGTCAATGTTAATCACATCAGCAGCAATACGAGAAACAGTGCTCACTTTACCGCCATCTGTTTTAAACAATGTTACACCCTGTGTATTACGGCTGATCACACTAATATCATCAACAGTCATACGAATCACCTGCCCTGTAGTCGTTGCGATCATAATATGGTCACCATCACCAACAGGTAGAGAAGCAATCACTTTACCATTTCTATCTGATGTTTTAATGGCGATCACACCCATAGTACCGCGGCTTTTCGCTGGGAAATCTTCGCAAGCAGTACGCTTACCAAAACCGTTTTCCGTTACAGTCAAAATGTAAGGCATCCCATCATCTTCTTGGATAATATCTGTTGAAACAATGGTATCACCTTCTTTAAGGTTAATCCCTTTCACACCAAATGCAGTACGGCTTGCAATAGTACGCAATGTTTCATTCGGGAAACGTACAGCCTGACCATTAGAAGAGTTGATCAGAATGTCACCTGTACTTTCAGGAGCAATACATACGTTTACCAGTACATCACCTTCATTCAATGAAATACCGCGAATACCTGTAACATACACATTGTTAAACGCAGTAAGTGGTGTTTTACGGATAAGCCCTTGCTGTGTTCCAAACAACAATACTTTACCTTCCCATTCACTTTCATCACGCGGAATATTCACAACACGCATCACTTTTTCATCTTTTTCAAGCGGCAGGAGGTTCACAAATGCTTTACCACGTGCACCACTACTTGCAACTGGCAAGGTGTACACTTTCAATTTGTAAACTTTACCAATAGATGTGAAGAACAACAGTGGATCATGTGTATTTGCCACGAAGAAGTCTTGAATTTGTTCATCATCCTTCATATTCGCAGCACTACGCCCCTTACCACCACGACGCTGCGCACGGTAAGCTTCCATTGGTTGACGTTTCACATAACCATCAGTGCTGATTGTGACAACCATCTCTTCAGGTTTGATCAGAGATTCCATATCCAAGTCGGAACTTCCTTCCTGAATTTCACTACGGCGTGGCACAGCAAACATTTCTTTTGTTTCGATCAGTTCTTCTTTCAAAATGCCGAGCAATACTTCACGGTTAGAAAGAATTTCTACCAAACTACGGATAAACGCTGCAATTTCTTCAGCTTCGTTTTGAATCTTATCACGCTCTAAACCTGTCAGGCGGTGCAGTTTAAGTTCCAAAATAGCCTGCGCCTGAATCTCGCTCATGTGGTAAGTCGATTTATCTTCAATCACTTCACCTAAAAGCTCAATCAGTGGCAATACAGTACTTGCATCCCATGAACGACTTGTAAGCTCTGCTTTCGCCACAGCTGGTGAAGGTGCATTACGCACAATTTTAATAATCTCATCAATATTCGCAACAGCCGTTGCCAAACCAACCAATACATGGGCACGGGCACGAGATTTATTCAGTTCGTATCTTGTACGGCGGCTAATCACTTCTTCACGGTGTTTTACAAAACACTCAAGCACATCACGAATACCCATTAAGCGCGGACGACCACCATCCAGTGCTAACATATTGTAACTAAAGGATGTTTGTAGTGGTGTATGTTTAAGAAGCTGGCTTGTAACAACATCACTATTTGCATCACGTTTCAGTTCAATCACAACACGTACACCATCACGGTCAGATTCATCACGCAGGTCACTAATACCTTCTATCATTTTCTCACGTACAAGTTCAGCAATACGCTCTACCATTTTCGCTTTGTTCACTTGGTAAGGCATTTCCGTAACAATAATCGCCTCGCGACCATTTTTGTCTGTTTCTACATTTGTGCGACCACGTAAAACAACAGAGCCACGTCCAGCTTCAGCAGCACTACGCATAATCGCAGTACCCAAAACAATCCCTCCAGTTGGGAAATCAGGGCCAGGAATAAAATTACAAATATCATCAATTGTTGCATCTGGGTTATCAACCAAGTGCACCGTCGCATCAACAACTTCACCAAGGTTATGTGGTGGAATGTTTGTTGCCATACCCACAGCAATACCAGCTGTACCGTTTACCAACAAGTTAGGGAAACGTGCAGGTAAAACAACAGGCTCACTATTTTGACCATCATAGTTCGGGCGGAAATCAACAGTATCTTTATCAATATCTTTCAACATCATATGAGAAGATTTAGCCATACGTACTTCGGTATAACGCATCGCAGCAGCACGGTCACCATCCATAGAACCAAAGTTACCTTGACCATCTTCCAACGGCAAACTCATAGAGAAATCTTGCGCCATACGTACTAATGCGTCGTAAATTGCGCTATCACCATGCGGGTGATATTTACCCATTACATCACCAACCACACGGGCAGATTTTTTGTAAGCGCGATTCCACTCATTACCGAGCTCTTGTTGTGCATATAAAATACGACGGTGTACAGGTTTCAAACCATCACGTACATCAGGAAGCGCACGAGACGCAATAACGCTCATGGCATATTCCATATAGGAACGTTTCATTTCCTCTTCAATTGAAATTGGTTCTATATCGCCTCTGTATTCATCAGACATCTGAAAACTCTCTTTTTATAAATTTAATAACTGCGCAACTATACAGTAAAAAGAGCCCTAAAAACACCTCAAAACGCTTTAAATCGCGTTTTAGACGCCTTATTTTTAATCAAAGCAAAGTTATCCACAAGATGCAAAAATATAAGAAACAAATTTAAAAGCTGTTTGAGAAAGTTTTATAACAAGAAAATGGCTGCCAGACCCAAAAATACAAAGAACCCCGCAATATCAGTCACTGTTGTCAGTAACACCCCTGCACTAATCGCAGGGTCTTTCCCCATTTTTTCAAGAAGGAGTGGGATACATATTCCAGCTAGGGCCGCAAAAATATGGGTCATAATCGTAGCAACACAAATCACAATACCCAAACCAAGGTCATCATAGAACACAACCGTTGCTGCCCCTAAAATAAACGCAAGCAACAAACCATTAAAACCACCAACCAGCACCTCTTTTTTCAAAAGATAAAACGCATTTTGGAATGTGAGTTGTTTTAAAGAAAGACCGCGTACTGTAACAGTAAGGGCTTGAATACCAGCATTCCCACCCATACTCGCCACAATCGGCATCAGTACAGCTAAAGCAACAAGTTGTTGAATTTGATCTTCAAACAGCGCAATCACGGTGGATGCTAAAATAGCTGTCAGCAAATTAATAAACAACCAAGGAAAGCGGCTCCTAGTAGTAGAAGCAACAGGCGCGAATAAATCCAATCCTTCTTCCAAACCAGCAGCACGCATCACATCTTCTTCATGCTCTTCAGCAAGTACATGCAAAATATCATCAATGGTAATCACACCAAGTAAAGTGCCGTCTGCCTGCACCACCGCACAACTGAAAATATCGTATTTATCAAAAATACGCGCAACTTCTTCTTGGTCCATTTCTGGTGTCACTGTGACAGGGTCTTGCCACATCACATCGCTCAACTTACTCTCAAGCGGGAGTTTTACTAAACGAGAAAGGCCAACACTACCAAGCAATTTCCCTTTATAACCTGTCACATAAACCGCATGAATATACTCTGGCAAACCATCAATATTTTCACGCATATACTCCAATGTATTTTCAACAGTCCAGTCACCGCTCAGGGCAACCGTTTCAACCTGCATCAACCCACCAGCTGTATCTTCTTCATAAGTCAGCAATTCTTGATGTTCTTCAGGAAGCGTTTGTTTAACACGTTTAGCAGTATCTTCATCCAAGTTTTGAACAATATCAGCAACATCATCTGACTCTAACGTCTCAAGTGCTTGGTCAATCTGCCGTTTTGAAAGCATTTCCGTAATGGACTCACGTACCGCATCGCTCATTTCAGCAAGCACTTCACCCATCACTTCTTTCGAAATATAGGGGACAAGAATCTCACGTTCTTCTAACGGAAGACGCGCAAAAAGCTCTGCAATATCAGATGGATGCAAAGGGATAAGCAGTAGTTTTACATGTTCAGGGTCATGATCTAGAGTATCAAGAATATTTAGGTAGTGCTCTTCAGTAAGCCCCTCACCTACAATATGCGTTTGATGTTCAATATCCTTACCCATAAAATAGCCTTAACTTTCAGACTCTTCTTTTTCGATTTGTGCTTCAACCACAGCAAGTGCTGTCATATTCACAATTTGCCTTACATCTGCATAAACAGAAAGAATATGCACAGGGTGTTCCATCCCCAAGAGGATAGGTCCAATATATTCACCCGTATTATAAGTTCCTTTAAGTACGTTAAACGCAATACTCGCCGCATCAAGTGAAGGCATAATCAGGACATTTGCAATATCTTCTAGCTGAGAATCTGGGAATGTTTTATTCATAATATCCATATCCAACGCACTATCTGCCTGCATTTCACCTTCAATATTAATTTCAGGCCAGTTCTTCCTCACAATGCCTAGCGCTTTACGCATTTTCAGCGCAGATGGTGAATTAGAAGAACCAAAATTAGAATGTGAAAGCAGCGCAATACGCGGTGTGACACCAAAATGCTGTACTTCCTTCCACGCGAGATGACACATCTCTGCAATTTCTTCAGCTGTTGGGTCTACATTGACATTTGTATCTCCAATAAAGTACATTTTCCCGTTATGCATCACCAACTCAAGTGCGTAGATATTCTTCACACCTTCTTTTTTACGAATAATATCACTGGTCGCGCGGAGGAATTTATCAAAACGCCCTGTTACACCAGAAACCATGGCATCAGCGTCCCCTTGGTGTACCATCATCGCGCTTAAAGCAGCCCAACGAGAACGCATTACGATTTCAGATTCAGGAGGCAACAACCCATCACGTTTACGCATATCGTAATAAACTCTACTGTATTCAGCAGATTTTTCGTAATTGTTCGGATCAATATAAGTAAAGTCCACCCCTTCTTTCATGGAAAGTTTAAGCTTTTTAATTTGAGGCAATACTTTATCTTTACGTCCAATCAAAATTGGATGCGCAATGCCTTCGTTCACCAACGATTGTGCTGCACGCAAAATGCGTGGTTCTTCTCCCTCTGGGAAAGCAACACGTTTAGGGTCTTGTCTTGCAGCACTAAAGATCTGGCGCATAATGCCAAAGCTATTATCAACTTTCATTTTCAGCGTATTCGCATAATGCTCTAAATCTTCAATAGGGCGTTGTGCAACACCTGTATCCATTGCAGCTTTAGCAATCGCAGGTGCTACAATGGAAATAAGACGTGAATCAAACGGCTTAGGAATGACATATTCAGGGCCAAAAGCAATCGCCTCGTTTTGGTACGCTTGGTCTAAACTTGCATCTGCCTCTAAGCGCGCAAGCTCAGCAATCGCATTCGCCGCAGCAAGTTTCATTTCCATATTAATCGTACTCGCACCACAATCGAGCGCACCACGAAAAATATAAGGGAAACAAAGGACGTTATTCACTTGGTTTGGGTAATCACTACGCCCAGTGCCCACAATAGCATCATCACGCACTTCTTTGACTTCATCTGGCATAATTTCTGGCGTTGGGTTCGCCATTGCAAAAATTACAGGCTTTTTCGCCATTTTTGCGACAGATTCTTTTTTCAGCACACCACCAGCACTCAGACCGAAAAAGACATCCGTCCCCTTCATCACATCATCTAATGTACGTGCTTTTGTTTTTTGGGCAAACTCAGCTAAATGTTCATCCAAATCAGGGCGGCCTTCATACACCACACCATCAATATCCACCAAAGTAATATTCTTTTGAGGGACACCATATTCTATAAGCATACGTACACAAGCAAGCCCAGCAGCACCGGCACCTGAGAAAACAACTTTTGCTTTTTTCTTATCTTTTTTCGTGAGGTACATCGCATTAATAAATGCGGCAACGGCAATAATCCCCGTACCATGTTGATCATCATGAAATACTGGGATTTTTACACGTTTTTCAAGCTCGCGCTCAATGTAAAAACATTCTGGCGCTTTAATATCTTCAAGGTTAATCCCACCACAGGTTGGTTCTAGGCTCGCAATAATATCTACAAGCTTTTCTGGGTCTTTTTCATTAATTTCAATATCAAATACATCAATGTTAGCAAACTTCTTAAAAAGAACACCTTTACCTTCCATCACAGGTTTAGACGCTTCTGCACCAATATTACCTAGGCCAAGCACAGCTGTTCCGTTTGTCACAACAAGAACGAGGTTTCCTTTAGCGGTAAGCCTATAAATTTCATCACTGTCACGCACAATCTCGTTACAGGCATCAGCAACACCAGGGGAATATGCAAGAGAAAGATCTTCCTGAGTGGTAAGCGGCTTTGTAGGAACAACTTCTATTTTACCCGGCGTTGGTGATGTGTGGTAAAACAGCGCATCTGTATTTTTATTCTTTTTTGACATTGGTGGCATCTCTCAACAAAGTTTATTAGATATATACCTATAAACTATACCTGAACAAAACCAACCACCAAAAAGCTTTCCCTAAAAAGAGGAGGTTTCACCCTATCTGTAGAGCATTTTTTTTAACGTCTGTATCATTTCTGCTTGATCCCCATCCGACACAAACAACTTCAACATCGTTTTACCATCTACAGCCATCAAATAAATGTAACTTGAGTGGTCCATTAAATAAACACCTCCCTCATCTGCAGGGCGTTTTGCATGATAAACTTTATACTTCATCGCCATCGCATCCACTTGCTCTTGCGAACCTGTAAGAGCGATCATTTTATCATGAAAATGATCAACATATTCTTTCAGAACCTCTGGCGTGTCCCTATCTGGGTCAACCGAAACGAAAACTAAGCGCAGCTGGTCCTGCATTTCTTGCGGTAAAGCATTATGCAATGATGTCATTGCTGTAAGACCCATTGGGCAAACATCAGGGCAAAAGGTATAGCCAAAATAAATAAGACTGTATTTGCCAGCCATATCTTCATGGGTAAACGGTTGACCATCTTGATCAACCATCTCAAACACCCCACCAATATCTTGCACACCCGTTTTATTTTCTATTGCCGTACGCACAGTGCCATCTGGTGCATAATAGGCAGAAAAAATGCCGAACATTCCTAAAATGACAATCAGAGAAATTAACGTATAACGGTTCGCTATAATCATTTTTCTTGTTTCTGGTTTCATAAGTTACCCCTTATTAAAAGCAGATACTGCTTTAGAGATATTAGATTTAAGATGCTCAGGGTTAAGTGTACCCGCAACCACACAAACATCCCCTGGTAACCCTGCTGCATAATCCATACAATATTGCACAGCATCACCTTCCAATTTATTTAAATGACCTTGCAGTAACCCTTTTTTAATGAAGATCCCTTTCTTCATTTCAGCAGCTTGCTCCACCACTTCAATTTCAGCAGTATAAGAAGGATTAATCGAAACCATGACCATATCAGTAAGTTCCAGAGCTTTAAGCCCACCTTCAATGCTCAAAGAAGACCAACCATAAGATTGAATATCCCCGCGCTCTTTCAGCATTTGAAGCGCCTCTAAACAAACGGGATTTTTTAAAATCTCAAGTTCGCTATGGTCGCAATGCACCATCACACCTTCAAGCACATCTGTTTTTAAAAGGCGCAAACTATTCTCAACCGACTTCACTGTTCCTTCATAACTAAAATCGTAAGAAGAAACACCATCTTTGAATGACTCACCTACTTTTGTCATCAACACAAACTTATCACGGCGATGTTTCATCAACTGTCCTAAACGTTCTTCCGCAATACCATAAGCAGGCGCTGTATCGAGCAGGTTCACACCGTTTTCAATACAAATATCGAGCAGCTCTTCAACCAATGCGTCACTTGGCAGTTCAAAACCATCAGCACAAGCATTTTTAACATTTTCATTACGGCCAACTTTAACCGTCCCCAACCCCAAAGGTGAGATTTCTAAACCTGTAGAGCCAAAAGGCTTTGCTATTAAACTGTTTGCCATTGTGTTTCATCCCATGGATACGTTGCAATATCAGGGTGCGGTAAAGGTAAGTCCACTACTGCCCCCTCTTTTATTTCTTCTGCCAGCTCTTCCATCACAACTTCACTTAAGCCTGGCGCAAAAGTAAGTTTTGTTGGCCAGCAAATTTTCACATTGCCGTACGTTTTCACGACAGGGCCATCTCCTAAACCCATCACATATTTAGGCTCAGCACGGTCTATAAGCAATGTGGACCACTGCTTACTTTGCCAATCTATCCAAGGGAAAACATCTTCAAGTTCCGCTTTAGCCTGTGCAATATTCTCAGCAGGTGAAAGTTCTACGGTACGGGTACTGACACGCCCACCAAGGTACCAGACAGCTTCACCCTCTTTTGTGTGATGGGTCGTAATTGTCATACGGGGTTCGTAATCTGCTGCCAAGCAATGCCCTTGAATTTCAGGCAAATCACCTTTCACCATAATTTGATGCAACGGACGACGCTGAGATTCATCTTCAGGTTTGATGCCAAGCGCTTCTAACGCAAGTTCATTCCCTTGTGCAGCTGTAAACACAAAGTGATCCGCAGCAAGCTCAATTTTTTTACCATCTTGCTCAACAACAACCGAGCTAAAACCATCCTCTTCACGGTTAAACTTTGTAATCGTTCCTTGGTAAACACCATCAGTATATGCACCTACTAATGCTTTGAGCACCGAATGCATCTCCAAAACACATTCAT
>Ga0316207_10005679_pt1 | contig 10239 bp, 10 predicted proteins | sample 6weekpyrite_MG_FD_204943 | JGI IMG/M metagenome (GOLD analysis project Ga0316207, IMG submission 204943) | Microbial mat bacterial communities from mineral coupon in-situ incubated in ocean water Damariscotta River, Maine, United States -... | ecosystem: Environmental > Aquatic > Marine >...
AGATGACCCTATAACGCCAGTAGTAACGGCACCTTGTTGTGCCTCTGCCTGAGCTATTCTACGCTCTCTAGCAAGCCTTGCTCGTTCTCTAGCAGCCTTAATACTAGCTGCTCTCTGCTGAGCTCTTAGAGCCTCTCGTTGAAGCCTTGCAGACTTTCTCTGCTGTTGAGCAGATATAAGAGTAGACCCTATAATTAGTGCTGCGAAAGGTGCCATAATTAAACCCTCGTTGTTCCTGTATAGCTAACACTCCAACCAAGGAGGTGCATATTCTTTCCAGTTTCTGATTCTATTCTAAATGATAAGGCTTTCCCCTTACCTCTAATCTTACTCTTAGTACTAATAACTTCAAAGCCATAGTCAAAAGTAGAGCCAATACCACCAGAGATATAAGGCCTTATAAATCTGTAAGCTTGGAACTGAGGCCCGTACCTACCATTTGAGCTATCAGACCATTCCCATCTAGTTTGTACTAAGCAAGAACTAGGATCATCAAATACTATACTACCAGAACCATCATCTATGAAAGACTCCTCTGTTCTAGAGAAATGCATGGTTAAGTATCTACCTTGCTTATCTCTTGCAGTATCACCTAGTAATTCATACCCTGTTACCATGTAAGAAGAGTAATCAACACCTACAGTATCGGAAGCTTCCCAATCTACAAAGTCACCATTATTAAACTGAGACAGTGTAAAGCTATAATTACTCCCTGTATCAGGTGTTATGAAGGTCAAATACTTCCTATCAGAGACACCAATACTTCTAATATCTTTAGTAACTATTACTTGATCTCCATTAACTACTACTGGATCACTATCAACTACTACACTGTCTTGGTAAGAAGTAGCTAGGAAACTAGGAGTACTTAAGTATCCAGCAATGAAAGGAGTATTAGTGCTAGTATCAGCTATACTATTCAAATAGACAGACTGTAGCGTAGTATCTATGATCAGCTCTCTATTATACTTATAAGGTAGAACTATTCCATCATAAGAGTCAGTATCATTATACAACCAAGAAACTGTCTTAGCTGCTTCATCATAGTCACCTACAGAGAAACTTTTAGCAGTTCCAGAAATACCATTATAGTATGTCTGTATAGTTGTCTCAGTGAGATTATCTACTAAGAGATTACCATTCTGAGGGTCTACAGATAATAAATAGATACCACCTTTAGACCAGTAGAAGATATTATTCTCTGCAAATACGATACTCTCTTGATTAACAGCTCCAATATTAGCAACCTTATTAACCGAATACTCAGTAGCAGTAAAACCTCTATCGCCACCACGTACTTGCCAGATACCATTCTCTGCTATAACTATAAGAGTACCATTGAGTTCTATCATTTTCCAGATAACAGAAGCTTCTGGTATGTTTATAAAACCACCATCAGTATCTACTAGCTCATTGGAGTCTTCTGCAGTAGGGTCTGACTTCTGGTAGCATAGTCCAATAGAAGCATCCTTATCTACAGCCAGTTGACTGAATAAGATCATACCATTAGATGAAGGAGAGTTCTCATCACCATCAAGTATTTCTGAATCTAATCCTGCATACCAGACTCTGCCAGCAAAGGAAGCTATAGCTTTAAAATGACTGGTCTCTGAGTCTGATGGGAGGGTCAATGTATACCCTGTACCGTCTAAGACTGCATCTACTCTATCAGACCCTCGGACTTCACTATATCTTAAAGTATAATGACCTTTAGGGGCAGGAGTAGTACCGAAACCAATCTTAGCTAGTTCTGCAGGAGAGAAATCATTATCAGTATCTTTACCTGCCCACCATATCTGAGCATTAGAAGGGTATATGCCTGCAGGCCCTTCGTTTACCCATGTAACCGTACCGTCAGTTACTGAACTACCTATAACAGTAGGCCACGTAGGTTCGCTAGCTGCCGACTGTCCAGCAACTGTAACTTTATACCTATATTGGTTAGGAGAGGTCGGTTGTCTTACAGAGTCTTTATTATAAGTAGTAGACGCTGCCCATAGTTTTATGGAAGAAGAACCACCACCAGCAGCTCCTACAAAATCATTGATCTTATCCTCTTCCCAGCCTTGATTTAATAGGTTGTAGTGGTGTGTATCACTTAAGGAATCAGGATTCTCATCTACTGCTAGAGAGTCATCTAAACCCCATATATCTCTAACTTCTAAGATAATACTAGAAGAGCTTATAGAGTCCCCTAGGCTGTCATATTCAATCTTTAGAGGATCAGTCTCGCCGGAAGTGATTACTAGGTTACCATTAATCGTGGCATATTGTAATGCAGAGTTACCGCTTACTGTCGGTATAGTAAAATAAGTACCACCGTTTAGTAGATTGCTAGAAGGGGCTGCAGTATATAAATCTACAAACCATAACCTAGGGCCCGCCTGTATAACACCAATAGACAGTGTTGGATCGTTATTGACATTATCCCATCTAAAAGAACTAATAGCGTAGTTTGTAAAAGTAGAGTCTACAATACCCGTATCACTTATGGTATAGCTGTTTTCATAATCTATACCTAGTCTTCTTAAACGAGAACCGTCCTTCTTGAGTACAAAGTTGTCCTCGTCTATAGACGCATTCTCTGGATAAGTAAGAGGGCTTGCTTCAGTAATCAAACCTCTTACAAACGTATTATACTCTTTCTGAGTTTCTGCAGTAGCCATTATTACGCTTCAGTCTTAGTAGTCTGCTTCTTAGTACTCTTTCTAGTTTTTACTGATCTCTCTTTACAGATTAAATAGACATTTACAGCAGTCTCAGCTTCACCTCTGCTAGTAAATAGGCCAGAAAGAGAGGAAGGTAATTCTCCACCTGAACTGAACTGAATCTTATAGTGTGAACCTTTCGGTACGATATCGATCTGTTTTCCATTAGGTGTAATCATTTAGCGCTCTTCCTTCCGTAATCTGGATAAGAAATACCACCAGCAGTTCTACGTTTGTTTCTAGATAAATAGATACTCTGCCTACGTACCTTCTGCTCTTCTTTAGCATTAGGCATCTGCTTAATCGTATTGAATGCTACAGACTTAGCCTCTGCTAGGTATTTAGGAAATACCTTAGATGGTAGGTCTGGAACAAAAGAATCTGTCTGGGTAAATGTAGGCTCTTTGTAGCCTTCTAGCATTGACTTAGATTGTTGTAAGAATGAATCTACTGCAGAATCATAAGAATCAAACACTATATACTCATCATCAAAGCTTGTCCAGTAAGTAGGAGCAGTGTCATTAAATATAAGTAAAGTGACACCGCTTAAATCAGTAACACGGGTTACATCACTCTTACTTGAGTCACGATTCATAATCGTAGCTAAGAACTCGTCTGATGGAAGATATTTTACATCCTCGTACTTATCCTTAGTGTCAGTGCTCTTTCTCTTATTATACTTAAGCCAGATAAGTTCTTGAACTTCATCTGAGACTTTCATGTGTGTAGGACGAGTAGTATTAGCAGCTTCTAATTGAAATAGAGTCTTTAGATGAGGCTGATGTGTATTACTAATCATCTCGAAATACGTAGTCTCTAAGATCTGGGAGATCTGCAGAGCTTCTACTGTATCATTGATACTATTAACTGAATCACTATCCATATCAGATAGGATATCTTGTACCATTTCTAATATTGTCATTTTTGGCATACTATTAGCCCGGATGTATTAGCATAGCCACAAGGCCAGCTTCTTGAACAATAAGACTGTCGGCTTGGGTACTCGCAATATACATACTAATCGTATCATTAGCTGATAAGGACACTACAATCCCCATACCTGCAACATTTAAGTAATCATTTACAGTAGTAGATTGAGATATGATCTTTCTCGTAGCATAAGGAACAGTATCATTTATTGCATATTTGATACCTATAAAGTTATTATTCTTAGGGATCTTTACATCTGCCCAGAAGGATACGAAATAGTCTCCCGCAGTAGATACAACAAGCTCGTCTGTATTAAGTGTAACCCCGTCACCGTGGGCTAATGACCAACCAGCAGTGATCTTAACATAGTCGCTGTCTGTAGCTAGTGTAGCATCAGAAGCGGCAGATGTAACAGTAGCAGTAGTACTCCCAGTTATAATCATATCACCGTGGGTATTCATGGCAGTGTCTTTCCAAGAGCCACTACCTGCACCATCAGCCATGTATATCTGATTCAGACCTGCACGGCTGATACTTTTAGGTTCATGCCTCTCACCATCATAGGGCGAGTCAGTAGTACCATCAGTGATGTTAATATGTTCTGTAGGCATAATAGACCTTTATAATTAGGAGGCTAGCCCCTCGAAAGGGGCATCACCAATTACCATTAAGCGCGTGCAGGTAGATACTCAACAATTAAGCGAGCACGACCAGTAAGCAGATCATCTACAGTAGGAGCTACTGTAACTACGCCTGCCTCTGCACCAATAGTTGTACCTACCATTGCACCAGCACCAGTAATTAAATTACCAGCAGTAGCAATAGCTGTTTGTGTTGCTTCAGCGGCTGCAACCAGACCGTCAGCATCAGTAATATTTGAACCTCCATCGGCATCAGCTACACCAATTGTTAAATCAGTGGTAGTGGATGTAGATGTAAATCCAGTGATAACTTCCAACCGTGCAGATACAATACTTGCATTGGCTGGTAACTGTGCAGAGAGACCTGCTTCTGTACCATCAGGAAGGTCATTGTAATCGAATGTCACTGACATCTCTTTTACTTGACCTTTCTTAGTACTAAAGCCGCCGTGTTTCTCATCAGTGTCACGAGCACCGTAGTGAACGAGTACACCACGAGTTCCTGCTTCTTCAAGACTCATAAGTTATACTCCCTATTAGTAGTTAGAAGGATGGGTGATAATAGTCGCCAGCGTGTCAACACGTTGAGCACCGAAACCAAAACGAGCAGAGTTCTGGAATTTATCCTGACGGTTTTCATGATCCCGCCAACCCTCTGTCTTAGGATTACGACGCCATGCACGCATCATAGGACGACAGTTATCGTCAGCTACACACATTGCGATATTAACAATATCACCTACCTCAGCAGTATCATTTGCAAGACCATAACCAGAAGCATCAAGAGCCTCAGTTCCAGTCAGTGTTGGTAAGCGGTTTGAAGTCCAGATATCGAAACCAAAGATATTACGAATAAACTTATGATTACGCGCAAAACCCTCTGTAACAATACCTTCGAACATTGGGTTATTTGATACATTAACCAGATTAGTCAAGCTATTCAGAGTAGCTTCAACTACCGGATCAACGAGTAGGATACGACCTTCTTGAGGGACGTTAGCCTTATCAAATGATAACTTAAGTGCTACTAAGTCAGACATATCAAAGATACGATCTGTTGCTGCTGCACCACCAGCTACCCAACGATGAGGGCGACCATTAACCAAGTTAACGTTACCAGTCTTAGTCTGTGCAGCATCACATGCTGACAGGAACTTAGTTTCTACGTTTTCTTGGATTGCACGAGTACCTTCCATCGCACGAGCTGCAGAGAGTTGGGCTACTTGAGAGCCATCTTCACGCAGTTCATCACTAACGAACCAAGCATCGCCAATATAGTCAGTAATTGACAAGGTTACATTACCAGTGTCAATCGCGTTGAAAGTCATAGGTACGCCTTCAGCAACATCCTGAATAGTAGCAGAACCTACAGTTTTGATATTGAGAGTAGTACCCTCAGAAAAATCACTTACGTCTCGTGAGAACCCTTCAGGTAGCAGGCCATCATTAAGATTTTCAATGATAAACTTACTATACTGTTGGGCTTCAATAAACGCAGTGGTATTAGAAGTATCGTGAGACATTTCTTATTAGCTCCGTTGAATTGATTTACCAGCATTAAGCCAAGCTGTTGTAAGATCCTTACTAGTAGCTCCGGTAGGAACTTTAATATTCAGATCTTCATCTTGACCGTTATTAAATGAATCAGTATTAACTGATCCGTTAGATGGAACAGGCGTACCGTCTGTCTTACTACCAACACCTGTCAGTTTAAATACAGCAGAAGGGCTTTGAGCAGCTAGTTTATTCATAGCCTCGACAGTGAGACCACTATCTTGTGCAGCTTTGATAAATGCTTCTTCAGCCTTTTCTCCATATACTTCTGACATCTTATTGATAACAACATCTACGTTTGCTTGTTCCTTAGCAGCCACTTCCTGTGCGGATAAGTCATTAACTACGCCTTCTTTGGCACGTTTGATTATCTCGTCTACGTCTAACTCTTGAACTTGCTGGTGAGCCTGTTCAGATGTCTTAGTCGCGTCAATCTTTTCAAGTACTTCATCGATAGTTTTACTCTTTGCAGCCTGTTCTCGGAGTGTTGATAACTCCTCCTCTAGCCTATCAATATGGGCTTGAGCATGAGGAACAGATTTTAAAGCATCTTCTACGTTTTTGTACTTCTTCCCTTCACCTATAAAATCATACGACGGGTCTGTCTTTGTAGGATCGATAGATGGATCGACAGTTGGATCTTCATTAGTGGTCTTCTGAGGATCTTGATTAAAAATATTGCCTTGGTCAGACATTTATTACTCCCAGTATTTAATAATACTCTTTATTTTATTTAATGTTCTGCGAGTTCCAATTTGGTCTGCTTGAAACTCTTTCCATGCAGGCTTGTCATAAGCTTCTAAATCATCAGATCGTTTATAACTTTCCTCTAAATCTTCATCTAAAACTTTTACTATTGCCTCTAAAACTTTCCTAGAATATTTAATCTGATTCTTTGTAGCATGTTTTAGAAGTCTTTTATTCAAGTGGTATCTCCTGCTCTACAGGTGTCATAGCCTCAGCTTCTACTTGCTCTTGTCCAGCATTAATCAGTCTCTGCGATTCTAACTGTTCCATGATTTGAATATTATCTTTTACTAGATCGAATCGATCCCAACCCATAGCATCTTCTACTAACTTAGCTAATGCCTTAGAGCTGACATGAGGCATGATCGTCTGACCTATAGCCCCATTGAAGACACCTTGTAGGTTCTGTACTAATTGAGCCCTAGCAGCAAAATGCCTAGCTCCAATAGGACGGACCTTACCTGTAGCTGTGATATCCTCTTTAGTGATTTCTAGGAATTCTTGAACTCCCAGATCATCATCCATAACTCTAACTAGATCTTTACCGTCTAGGTTACGTCTAGCCATCTCTAACATGATATTTAAGATAGGCTCGATAAATTCAATCTCGAACTGTTGTACTTTAGCTTGGAAGATACGACCTGCAGCATTCTGTAGAGTCTGTACTTCAAAGGCTGTCTTCTCGCCCGGACTACGAATACCCATAGCTTCTTTAGGAGCACCGGCCATCTCTTCCATAATCTGAATAATATAAGCAATCTCATTATTCACTTGGAAGGCAGCAGGATTAGGAGGCATAGGAGCAACGTCTCCGCTATCGCCTACATCAATCTCTTCACCCGGGCCCCAATCAAATGTATCTACATCTCCAACAATCTTAAGAGGGGGATGGATAGTTAGGTCTAAAGCATCAGCCTTTAAATTCTCTAGGTGGTCTAGTCGATATTGTAAACCTACCAGATTGTCTAGAGGGCCCATAGCATATAAGTTATCTGGTCTCTTTCTCCAACCAGCATGTGCTCTCTTACTCTTAGCTAACCATGAAGGATTCTGTTCCTTTCTGATTACTGTAGTACGATCAACAATAGTGATGATCTGATCTCTTAAGAGCTGTCCAGTTTCAAAGTCATGGATATCTCCTTCAAACTCTAAGATCTCAATGTAACCAGAGTTATAATACGCATGTAGAGAACCGAAGCCATCAATCGAATAACCGATGTCTTTATCAAAGTCTTCTGGCTTATAGATACCTATACGCTTACGTACTTGAACTACCTCTTCAATATCTTCGATACTGTAACCTAAGCTAGGATAGTCCATTGCATCAACTTGCAACTCACCTAGAGTCTTAATATATCTTGTAATCTTAGGGCTCTTCTCATAAGAGATAGCAGTAGGATCGAATACTTGATCTAATGGAGAAGACCTTACTAGCTTAGGACCTACATACCCGGGGATAACTTCCCCTGTCTCTTCATCAGTCTTACTCTCATTGACCCACACTGCTTCACCAAAAGCATTACCATAATCGATATAGTCTAATACACACTGAGAGATTACAGATCTAAAATTACCCTCTCTAAGCTTGTTAGACATATAAGCTTGGATAGTCTTAGATTTATCTTTAGATGCATCTTTCTCTGTATATGCTTCCCACCGTAACCAATCATCATTAGGAAATAAGGCAGCCATGTAGTTAGCATGTAAGTTATCCCTAATTTGAGTTAGCTTAGGAAGAGTAGTCGTATTCTTCCAAGGTAATTCACTATTAGAAGTAGTAGATGTATCTGTAGCAAATAGGTAATTACGTAATTCTTCTTTCTCTGATCTCCAAGAACTACGCTGATTATTCCAGTCTACATATAGATTAGATATATGTGTAGCTAGAGAGTGTGGCTCAATAAGCTCTTGGACTTCTAAAACCTTGTTCATACAGCTACACCGCCGAATCTAGAATTAAATTTTAACACTTTATGTTCTGTCCTTCTGCTTAACCTTCTACTAGGGGCAATACCTACGTCTACAGCAGCAGCTAAACAATCTTTAACATCATCATGAGGAGGATGACTTAATTTAAGCTCTTCCTCTAGTATCTGACAGTTACCGCCTCTATAGTGCCAGACAGAGAGATTATCATATCTAGGATCAAGAATAGCCCCTACTCTCTCTTCCTTAATACCTTCGTTCCTAGTAGGCCTGTACTCATCTATCTTAAGAGGGATACCATTACGTTTAATATAGCTCTCTTTCAACTCTCTAACGATAGATTGCTGGGCTACTGTAACCTCTGCCCTTAGTAGTCTGAACTCCCACTTATGCCAGAGTTCGAGGATGTGATCAAAATAGACCTTAATCCTGTCTGTCTTAAAACGATCTATATCTAATACATAGATATTATTATCTTGATCTATACCTATAACTACAATAGCTGTATAGTCGGCTTTCTTGCTTAAGGAGAATGCAAAATCTATTGCAGCAAATACATTTAAGATACGATCTCTATAATACCAGTATCCACCATCCTGAGTTAAGAACTTACGGTCATAATACTGGAACTTACTCGGATCTACTGCAGCCCCTGTTGGGTCATTAGGATTATTATAGTACTGTGCATAGAACTGAGTCTTATCTAAGTACTTAGCCCTCTTCTTAGATAGGATCTGTCTATCGAACCCAAACCACTTACCTCGACTATTCTGTTGTCTAGGCCAGAGGAAAGCACCAGTACCGTCCCCTCTATCCTCTACTTCATGCTGCATAATCTCATATACAGGCTCAGTATCAATAATATCTCCATCTTCTGAGAATACATCTGCTTCCATCTTAAGCAGATCAGAGTATAGGTCTCTCGGATGGTAGCGTGTACCTACTACCCACTCTTGAGCACCTGTAGCATCTTCATCAGTACCAGTAGACTCGATAGAAGATAATAGAGAATACTGAGAGGCTACCTTATTCCTACCCTCTTCAGTATATGCATTCTCTTTTACAACTACATCGTCTAGTACTGCAATCTCAAAGTGGAGACCGGTAATAGAGGTTGTAAGGCCTGCAGTAAATACAGTAGAATCTCGTATACCTTCTTCTTTACGATGAGGATGGTCTACCGATATCTCAGAGGTAGTCCACTTATCTCTCTTACCTTCATTCTCATGGATCATCTCAGGCCAATACCGGCGATAGATCTTAGAGTCTATAATATTCTTAATAAAGTATAGCTGTTTCTCAGCCAGTGTACTTGTAGCTGAGATATATAAAATAGTGGTAGCCGGGTTTCTAGTTATCTCCCACGCTACCCTATAAGCTATTAATGCGCTTTTCTGATGGTCACGAGGCATTAACAGTAGCTGATGATCTCCAGCGTCTTCTCTTGTCCACCATCGTATAACGTCTTCGTGAATCTGACCAAGTACTCGGTGTGGGGCAATTAGCTTAGTAAAGGTTAGTAGGTCTTCTTCTGCAGCACTTCTAATTTCTTCTTTAGTAGCCATTATTTTAATACTTTCCTACTGAAACACCCGTACATTCTAAGTTATATCCTGCTGTTGAATTATTGCATATTACCAGCTAATCTTAGCGCAGCTAAAAGCTCATCAACCTTATCAGATATGGCTTGAACCTCTGCTATCGATGGCCCTGTAATTGTTTGATTAAGATCA
>Ga0316207_10005680_pt1 | contig 10235 bp, 8 predicted proteins | sample 6weekpyrite_MG_FD_204943 | JGI IMG/M metagenome (GOLD analysis project Ga0316207, IMG submission 204943) | Microbial mat bacterial communities from mineral coupon in-situ incubated in ocean water Damariscotta River, Maine, United States -... | ecosystem: Environmental > Aquatic > Marine >...
ACTGCAATGAGCGTATCAGAGCTGATGCGTAATTCCGTCTTATTGCTGGCGGAAGCTCTCGATGCCGCCAGTGAAGAATTTGCCATTGCAGGTTTCTGTTCAAATGGTCGAAAGCAGGTCAATTACACGCAGTACAAAGATTTCATCGAGCCATACGAGGAAACCAGTGGTCGCCTGGCAGGCATTCGGGGAGAGTATTCAACACGTCTTGGGGCCGCCATTCGGCATGCAGGCGCAGGTCTTGAAAGTCGGGATTCGATGAAAAAAATATTACTGGTTATTACGGATGGAGCGCCGTCTGATATAGATGTTTACGACGAGAAATACCTTGAATATGATAGCTGGCATGCGGTAAAAGAATTGCGTGGTAAGAATATCAAGCCTTACTGCATTAACCTTGATAGTCGTGCTTCGCAGACAATTGAGCATGTTTTTGGTAAAGCGTCTTATCAGACGTTGGAGAATATTAACTATTTACCAAATGTGCTCTCAGCTTTTTATATGCGTTATGCGCGTCATTAATCAGCAATATTATTGATTGTGTCAGTCATTGAGCGAGCAATTGAGCCTGGCAATAACGCCAATCAGCAGTAAGGCAGACGTAGCAGCAGAAAACGCCATCTGGCAGGTACACAGGCCGATCAAAGACAGATAAGTGAAACTGGAGGCATTCTGAAATATAATAGCGAAAAGTTATTAAGTCGTGTTAGACCATAAACATTCACCTAGAGACGTATTTGATGTCAAGTTCAAAAATTATATACACCGAAACAGATGAAGCACCGATGCTGGCAACCTATTCATTATTACCTGTGGTTAAAGCGTATACTGCCGCCGCGGGTATCGATGTTGAGTCTCGTGATATCTCTTTATCTGGACGGATAATTGCTAACTTTCCTGAAAAGCTAACAGAACAGCAGAAAATAGCGGATGCCCTGTCTGAACTCGGTGATCTGGCTAAAACGCCTGAAGCTAACATTATTAAGTTACCTAATATCAGCGCATCCATTCCACAGTTAAATGCAGCAATAAAAGAACTGCAGTCTCAGGGTTATGATATTCCTGACTACCCGGCTGAGCCAGCAAATGAAGCTGACCAGGAAATCAGGATGCGTTACTCAAAAGTTCTGGGTAGTGCCGTTAACCCGGTGTTGCGAGAAGGTAACTCGGATCGCCGTGTTGCCGGGCCAGTCAAGGAGTATGCACAAAAGCATCCTCACTCAATGGGCGAATGGACGGCCGATTCTAAATCTCATGTAGCTTCAATGACGGAGGGTGACTTTTACGCAAGTGAACAATCGGCCATTATAAAGAAAGCTGGAAACGTAAAAATAGCGCTGACGACAGATGATGGTGCGGTGAGTGTGTTAAAGGAAAAGACGCCGGTACTTGAAGCAGAAGTGATTGATGCATCAGTGATGAGTCGAAAAAAGCTGCGAACGTTTTTTGCAGAACAGATACAGAAAGCAAAAGCAGAAGGTGTATTACTTTCCTTGCACCTAAAGGCAACGATGATGAAAGTGTCCGATCCCATTATGTTTGGTCATGCAGTGAGTGTGTACTACGAAGATGTATTTGAAAAATACGCCGATACATTCAAAAAACTCGGTGTTGATACACGTAATGGACTGGGTGATGTTTATGCAAAGATACAGAATCTGCCAGATGCTAAACGCCAGCAAATTGAAGATGATATACAGGCCGTATATAAAACACATCCAGAACTGGCGATGGTCAATTCAGATAAAGGTATAACCAACTTGCATGTACCAAGCGATGTGATTGTCGATGCTTCTATGCCAGCGGCTTTACGCAGTTCAGGAAAAATGTGGGGGCCAGATGGAAAACTGCACGACACAATTGCGATGATTCCAGATCGTTGTTATGCCGGTATTTATCAGCAGGTTTTTGATTTCTGTAAAAAACACGGTGCCTTTAATGTAACCACCATGGGTAATGTGAGTAATGTCGGGCTGATGGCGCAGAAAGCTGAAGAATATGGTTCGCATGATAAAACATTCGAAATCTCGGCGAAGGGTACAGTTAAAGTAACAGATGAATCAGGTGATGTTTTACTTGAGCATAAAGTTGAGAAAGGTGATATCTGGCGTATGTGCCAGACAAAAGATCTACCAATACGTGACTGGGTTAAGCTTGCTGTGAATCGCGCGAAGGTAACCGGACAGCCGGCCATTTTCTGGCTGGATAAAAATCGTGCGCATGATGCAAGCCTGATTAAAAAAGTTGAAGTGTATCTTAAAGATCATGACACGCATGGCCTGGAAATAAAAATTATGGCACCAGAAGAGGCCATCAATTACACCATGCTGCGAGTTAAAGAAGGTGAAGATACAATTTCTGTAACGGGTAATGTTTTACGTGATTACCTGACAGATCTATTCCCCATTCTTGAGCTGGGCACCAGTGCAAAAATGTTATCCATTGTGCCATTACTTGCAGGAGGCGGGTTATTTGAAACGGGTGCAGGTGGCTCGGCACCCAAGCTGGTAGAACAGTTGATTGACGAAAATCACCTGCGCTGGGATTCGCTGGGTGAGTTCCTTGCACTGGCGGTATCGCTTGAAGACATGGCACAAAAAAAGAGTAATCAGAAAGCGCAGGTGCTTGCCGATGCGCTGAATAAAGCCAACTCAATGTTCCTGAATAATAATAAATCTCCATCGCGCAAAGTTGGCGAGCTGGATGTTCGTGGCAGTCATTTTTATCTTGCGCTTTACTGGGCACAGGCGCTCGCAGAGCAAACAGATGAAAAGGCACTACATGATTTATTTGTGCCTATTGCAAAGACGCTGAGCGAAAATGAAGATAAAATCATCGACGAATTGAACTCGGCACAGGGAAATAAAGTGGACATTGGTGGCTATTATCGTCCGAGCAGTGAGCTTACATCCAGTGTTATGCGGCCTAGTGCAAGCTTTAATGCGGTAATAGATAATATGTGATCTGTTGATATAAACGGCAGTAGATTAATGTTCTACTGCCGTTGCTGTCAATAACTATCCCGGCTGTCGTTTTGTATGCCGCTTAATTCTTTCTAATCAATATAACCCTGATATGTTTCCTGAAAAATATCACGATGCTGTTCACTGAAATCTTCATAACTCCAGTCTAGTTCAGACAGGAAGTCTTTTGCATCCCCCGCCAGTATATAACTGTAGGCATCAAGTTTTTTGCCGGATAAGCTGATGACTGTCACAGGTAAACGTGTATACAAAGATCCTTCAAACTTATCAAGGCGCTTTACTGCCTCTTCTGAAACATCAAAATAAATAATGCCATCAACTGAGTGATTACCCAGTGGAATAATGGCAGGGTAGACTTCGTTACGAACTGTCTTGCGTATGTAGTTATGTAATATGGCTTTTTCTGAGTCGAGTATTTCAGCGGCTACCTGGCTCATAATGCCTTCGTCCATCAAGGTTCCGTAAGTAAATAAATTCATGAGTGGCTCGTCGAATAAGTGGGTCTGGTAGGGATAATATATAACTAGAAAGCAGAATATTATAGTCATTTGTGTGTAACGCCAGGCAAATAATTTAGTTACAGTTTTCTTATGTCAGCCATTTATAAACCTGTCGAGGGAACGATATGAGATCGCTTCACTCAGGTGCTGTGTGCTTATGTCTTTTTTATTCTCCAGGTCTGCAATAGTTCTGCTCATGCGTAAAATTCGATGATATGCACGGGCAGATAATTGAAGTTTATGCATGGCCTGATCGAGCAGTGCATTTCCCGCCTTGTCTAAATTGCAGGTTTGCTCAGTTTCGCTGCTGCTGAGGAGCGCGTTGCTTTTTCCGCAACGCTGTAGCTGTATCTGATAAGCGCGATCTATTCTCTTTTTTATGACTGTTGTTGATTCGCTATGCTGAGTAGAGATTAAACTGCTTCGCTCAACCGCAGGTACTTCAATGTGGATATCAATACGATCCAGTAATGGTGCAGAAATACGTGAACGATGTTTGCGTTGCTGTTCAACTGTACAGTGACACAATGATTTGCCATCACAGTTATATCCCTGAGGGCAGGGGTTCATTGCTGCAATTAGCTGAAAGCGAGCAGGAAATTCTGCCTGACGTGCTGCGCGAGAAATGGTAATGCTGCCTGTTTCCAAAGGTTCACGAAGTACATCTAGCGTATGACGCTGAAACTCCGTTAGTTCATCTAAAAATAATACCCCATTGTGAGCCAGAGAAATTTCTCCTGGTCGGGGTGTGCTGCCACCGCCGACCAGTGCAACTCCCGACGCTGTGTGGTGAGGTGCGCGAAAAGGCCGTTGCTTCCACTCGGATAAATTAAAACCATGGTGACTAATGGAACGTATCGCCGCACTTTCAATCGCTTCGTGTTCGTTTAATGCGGGTAACAGGCCGGGCAGGCGGGAAGCCAGCATGGATTTTCCTGTACCGGGTGGCCCAACCATGAGCATATTATGTTTTCCGGCGGCAGCAATTTCCAGCGCACGCCTGGCACGATGCTGGCCTTTTATGTCTGCCATATCAAGAAATTCTAGCGCGTGTGTATTTTCTGGTTGTGGTGGTGTTTGCAGTGTGTGTTGTTGATGTAGAAACTGACAGATCTCAAGCAGGTGACTTGCCTGAAAAACTTTTGCGCCTTCAATCAGACTCGCCTGTTGTGCGCTATCGCAGGGTAAAATTAATGTGTGATTATTTTGTCTGGCACCAATAGCAATCGGGAGTGCACCAGAGACACCTCGCAGTTCGCCACTTAAAGCCAGTTCACCGTGAAATTCCAGCTGCTTTAATAAGTCATCTGGAACCTGTTGTGATGCGGCCAGAATACCAATTGCGATGGGCAGATCGTAGCTACCACCTTCTTTGGGCAAATCAGCCGGCGCAAGATTGACGGTGATTTTGCGTGCGGGAAACTCAAAACCGGAGTTAATAATGGCTGCACGGACACGATCTTTACTTTCGCGGACTGCTGCTTCAGGCAGTCCGACGATGCCAAGAGCGGGCAGCCCATTAGAAATATGGACTTCTACGCTGACCGATATTGGGGTGACACCATGCAGTGCCTGGGTATGAATTGTTGCGAGTGACATGGAATCCTTTCCTTTTTGTATTATGTGTCAGCCTTGCTTTTGTAGTTCATCCAGTTGCCTTTCAAGTTCGGCAAGCTTTTGTTGGGCGCGCTCAAGTAAGGCGCTCTGAACATCGAATTCTTCCCTGCTCACCATATTCATATCGCGTAATGCGCTTTCAAGTAAGGCTCTGAGATTATTGTCGAAGTCGTTTTTTAAAACCTTAATACCGTCTGGCAGGTTTTGCGATAGCTTTTCAGCCAGTTTATTTATGTCCTGAGTGTTAATCATCTTGATAACTGATCGTGCAATAAGAGCCACGAGTTTACATTATTTTTCATGCACCTGCTTTGTGCATAAGGACGCACTTAATTGGTGCGAAAGGCCCAAACCAGCCCGTTGATAGTGCGTGTAGTGGTTGGTATTTAATGCTCGGGATCGGTAAGAGTGAGTTAAATTATTGATATTAATCAAGTTATGTCAATTGGCACGTCTGCTGCAACAATTTCAGCACGAATAGCGAGCAATACTATTTTAAACATTTTACACGCCAGGGGGTGAATGAGTGTAAGACAAAACAGGGTATGTTATTCCGCAGTAACTGTAGCGAAACGACAGGCCTGTTTTAACCAGTTAGAGCATTCAAAACCCATCGAATGGAAAGTGAGAAGTGTTTTGATGACTCGTAGGATGAACGTTATCAATTCCTGATAGCGATTTTTTTAAGAGCAAATCAAACCGAAGAAGATTTGTAAACAAGGTGATTAATATGAAATTAATTTCTGCAATTATTAAGCCCTTTAAGCTGGACGATGTGCGTGAAGCATTATCTGAAATCGGCGTACAGGGTATAACGGTGACTGAGGTTAAAGGCTTCGGTCGACAAAAAGGGCACACAGAATTATATCGTGGTGCTGAGTATGTTGTTGATTTTCTGCCCAAGGTAAAACTTGAAGTGGCAATCGATGACAGCATTGTTGAGCAGGTTATCGAAACTGTTCGTAACGCGGCGAACACTGGCAAAATAGGTGATGGCAAAATCTTTGTTTATCCTGTTGAGCAAGTTATTCGTATCCGTACCGGCGAAAGCGGCTCTGAAGCGCTTTAAACTGAACAAAGAGGGTATGTAAGTGGAAAATCAAATTTTCGAACTACAGTATGCGATGGACACCTTTTACTTCCTGGTGTGTGGTGCATTAGTTATGTGGATGGCCGCTGGTTTTGCTATGTTAGAAGCTGGTCTGGTTCGTTCTAAAAATACAACAGAAATTTTAACCAAGAACGTTGCACTGTTTGCGATCTCTTGCATCATGTACATGGTGTCGGGTTATGCAATTATGTATGAAGGTGCTTACTTCCTGTCAGGTATTGCAGGTGGTGAATCACTGGTAGGTGACGCACTCGCAGCTTCTGCAGAAGAAGGTTTTGGTGGTGGCTCAGTGTACGCTGATGCATCTGACTTCTTCTTCCAGGTAGTGTTCGTTGCAACAGCTATGTCGATTGTATCGGGTGCGGTTGCTGAGCGAATGAAGCTTTGGGCATTTATGGCATTCGCGGTTGTAATGACAGGTTTCATCTATCCAATGGAAGGTGCATGGACATGGGGCGGTGCTTCTGTATTCGGCATGTACACACTGGGTGACCTTGGATTCTCTGACTTTGCGGGTTCAGGTATCGTACACATGGCCGGTGCTTCTGCAGCATTAGCAGGTGTTCTGTTACTGGGTGCACGTAAGGGTAAATATGGTCCTAACGGCCAGATCAATCCTATTCCAGGTGCCAACCTGCCATTAGCGACACTGGGTACATTCATTCTGTGGATGGGCTGGTTCGGTTTCAACGGTGGTTCAGTTCTGAAACTGGGTGATATCGCAAGTGCTAACGCTGTAGCGATGGTATTCCTGAATACCAATACAGCAGCAGCCGGTGGTGCAATTGCAGCGGTTATTACAGCACGCTTACTGTTTGGTAAGGCTGACTTAACTATGCTGTTAAACGGTGCTTTAGCCGGTCTGGTAGCCATTACTGCTGAGCCTTCAACTCCTACAGCATTACAGGCAACTATCTTTGGTGCAATTGGTGGTGTTCTGGTTGTATTCAGCATCATTATGCTTGATAAACTGAAAATCGATGATCCCGTCGGTGCGATCTCAGTTCACGGTGTAGTTGGTTTACTGGGTCTGCTGTTAGTACCTGTTACTAACTCAGGTGCAAGCTTCTCTGGACAGATCATTGGTGCATTAACCATCTTTGTATGGGTATTTGTTACCAGCCTGATTGTTTGGGGTATCCTGAAAGCCGTGATGGGTCTTCGTGTAAGCGAAGAAGACGAGTACGAAGGTATGGACCTTGTAGATTGTGGTATGGAAGCATACCCAGAATTTACTTCCAAGTAGGACTTGGAGTAAATACCAGTAGCTTAGACTCCTGCTGGTTTGTGGTCGAGGCCGGTGCATTGCACCGGCCTTTTTTGTGCCTGAAGATATATTGAACCAGAGGATTCTGCTATGGTATCAGGCAACATATAAACACCTGGAATAACTATGGATAGAATATTGCTCGTAATGGTGGCGCTAATGTATGTGCAGCCAGTGTCAGCAGAGATATATAAATGGATTGATGCTGAGGGTAAAACACATTATGGTGATCAGCCAGGAAAACAGGCGCAGCAGCTGGAGTTAGATACAACAAAAAAAGGCCATATCAATACGGGCGAATCCCGTGAAGAAAAGCGCCAGAAGTTACTCGATGCAATGTCTGAAGATCGCGCACGTGAAAATGAAGAAAAAGAGAAAAGACTCGCTAAACAGAAAAAATCCGAACGACAATGCGCATGGGCAACGGACAGGTTAAAGCGATACGAGCGTGCGAGTTATTTGTATGACCTGGACAAGGATGGAAATCGGGTCGCCATGTCGAACGAAGAGAGAAGCAAAAGAACCGAAGATCTACGTAAAAATATTAGCAGGCATTGCCGGTAAAGTCATTCGGCGTACGAGACAATGCACTAGCCAATTTTCTGGAATTCAGATTTTCCAGTAGTACTACGAACAAATAAGGCATCGTGACGGTATACTTTTGATTGCCCGTTTCTAAGCTCCTCAGCAAAAACCTCGGCGTCTTTCTCGAGCATTCTCACGCCATTGCGATTAACAAAAATAAGCTGGCCATTATCCATGTTGATGATGGAAAGCCGTAATCGTCTTACAGGTGTTTTGTCATCAATATAAATTTCACACCACACTCCGGGTTTAATATTTGCGGGAAGCTTGGCGATTTTGTTCAGAGCGCCAGATGTGGGTGTTTTATCAAGCTCGCTACGAGCTGAACCAAGCATGCTATTGAAGTAACTTATGAGTGCTTTTAATGCAGGCTCAACCTTATGCTCTGCATGATAGAGCAAGAGCATATTGTTATTGCTGCGAGCAATAGTCATATAGCTATTTTTAATGTGGCGAAATTTTTCCACACTATTTAAAGGCTGGATTGAATCGATTAATTCAAGATACATATTGATGGCATTGCCCCACTGAGGACTATGCTCACCATGGTTTTTTAACAGGTAATATAGTGCACTTGGCCAGAGTTTCATTACCAGCGTCTGGCAGTCGACAGGAATGGCCTTGTCTTTCAGGCACAACTTGATTTTGTTGCTTAGTGCTTGCTTGGTATTAACAGTCATATGCTAGCTTGATCCTGATAAGGAGTTAATGACCATGCCCAGCGCATGATCAAAGGCAGAATGATCAGCAATGAAAGAAGATTTCTCTGATTGAATTTCATCATAGAAATCGCCTGCATCCTTTTCAATAACCTTCACACCCATTCGATCAACAAAGACCAGTTTTGCTTCTTCCATAACTATTACAGAAAGTTTAGCGCGGCGTGCCGCGGAATCATCACCATTAAATACCTTGAACCATGCACCAGGGCGTATGTCTGATGGAAGCTGCGCAATTTTATCTCTGGCGATTCTTGCCTGCTCCTGCAGTGGATCTACTTCATCTTCCAATTCAATTTCTGGATCTGGCATACTGTCGAAATCCATTTCGCCCTCTACAGGCATGAAGTAGCTTTCCTGTTGTGAAGCATTCCTGGGATTATATGAACTGGTATCCAGCATACTTTCAATCAGGTTAAATACCTGGTTCATCTCTGCTTCAATTTCTACAGGATTTTGTCGAGTCAGTAGCAGATTGGTGTGCATGAAATCGAGTACTTCGTCCTTGTCATTATCCAGTGTGTAATAAGACTGCGATGATTCAATGGGTTGAAGTAACTGTATTAGCTGTCTGGCTGCGCTAGAAGATTCACTCCACTCTGTGCTCGATTTACCAAATTTTATATAGCGGTGAAACATCAGGGTAGACCAGTGTTTCAGCAGCAGTTTCTGCGATGCTTTGGGAAGCGTTTTGTTTCTTGCATGATGCTGTAATTCGACTAGTACCATTTCACGAGCATGCGCATGTAAAACTGTTTTCTGAGTTTCCTTTTCTTTCTCAATTGTTTTACTGAACTCGTCCTGTTCAATTATTTCCAGAGCTTCGACAGCTGATTCGAAGGTGTCTAAATCAATATCGAAATCGTTCAGAATTTCATCGGTTACAGTTTCAAGTTGTATAAATAGTTCGTCGTTTCTATCAATGATGCCGCGGCCAAGATGGGCAATGATATTCAGTGTGGTTTTGCAGGGATGATCAGAAGATACAAAAAAGTTTTCATCAATCATCGCAGCCTTGATGACGGGTATCTGCAGGCGTAATAATAAATTTGTCACAGGGTCCGGGATGCTATCATCTGCTACAATTGCATCGAATAACATTTCGATTAAATCGATGGTTTTTTCATCAACCTGACTAACCTGTTTTGTAATTGCGCCACCAGATTGCGCGCCAATATCAACCAGTAGAGCCTGTTTTAATGCGCCGAGTTCTATCTGTGCGTCGTAGCTATGAGAGGAAGCTGCATGTTGTTGTAAATTAGACAGCGCAGTCATTACATCTCGACGATCGTAGTATTGTGTTGATGCGCCCTGTTTCGCACTACCGGCGCTGAATGAGCTGGGTATATTGCTTCCTGTCGCCGTGGCTTCGCCATGAATAAACTGGCGAGCAACGCGATTAATTTCCTGCTGGATATTGCCAGAGCCAGAACCGCTCTGTGTGCCTTGTGC
>Ga0316207_10005681_pt1 | contig 10235 bp, 11 predicted proteins | sample 6weekpyrite_MG_FD_204943 | JGI IMG/M metagenome (GOLD analysis project Ga0316207, IMG submission 204943) | Microbial mat bacterial communities from mineral coupon in-situ incubated in ocean water Damariscotta River, Maine, United States -... | ecosystem: Environmental > Aquatic > Marine >...
AATTGTTACCATTGAATAAGACAACATAACACAACGCGAATGAGAAACAACCGAATGTTTTATTGCTCATTCACTTTAGTGTTTAACATGAGAAAATAATCGGATTTTTAAATCGAAGGTAATCTGAGCAAAATGAATTGAGGAGATCGGCTTGTAAAAAAAGGCGCCCACTGTCTTGGTGACAAAATGGGTAAATTGTTTACGAATTGGTTTGAGAAAAGAGCGCCGGGAACTGAACCAAGATGAAGAATAAAGTGGTTTTTATCACGCTAAAAACCACTTTAATGAATAGCCGAAAATTGAACGGATGTTACACTTGGATCAGCAAACATTCTGCTTAAAAAAATAGCAAATTATTTGGCAGAGTGTCCTGATAATTTAACTTCCACTTTTTCGTTATCAGCAAGACTTGCGTAATATTTCCGCAAAATCGCTAATACCTCTGGTCGGCTAAAATTGTTCGGCACTTCTGTCCCTTCTGACAATGCTTTTCGTAATTTTGTACCGGAAAGTAGTAAACGATCCTCCGCTTCATGAGGACACGTTTTCATCGAAGCCATGCTTTCACATTTATTACACCAGAATGTCCAATCAATTTTTAATGCTTTAGTTTTTAATGCGTCATCAGGAATTTGATCAAATATATCGTGGGCATCAAATGGACCATAATAATCGCCAACGCCCGCATGATCGCGACCGACGATTAAGTGAGAGCAACCATAGTTTTGTCTGAATACCGCATGGAGTAGTGCTTCACGTGGGCCTGCATATCGCATATCCAGCGGATAACCGGCTTGTACCACAGAGTCATCAACAAAATAATTATCGATTAATGTCTCAATGGCTTCAGCGCGAACTTCAGCCGGAATATCTCCTGGCTTGAGTTTTCCGAGCAAGGAATGAATTAACACGCCATCACAAATTTCAATTGCGATTTTCGCAAGGTACTCATGCGAGCGATGCATCGGATTCCGCGTTTGAAATGCAGCCACGGTACTCCAATTCTTTGATGCAAATAAGTCCCGTGTTTGGGCGGGTGTTAGAAATTGATCGCCATATTTTTCTGGAAAGTCACCTTGTGATAAAACTTTTACCGGGCCTGCCAAATTAACATCACCCTGATCCATCAACATTTTTACACCTGGGTGCTCCATGTCAGCCGTTTTGTATACCCGCATGGCCTCATGATTTTTATCAATGGAATATTTTTCCGTGACGGTCATGGTCGCGATGGTTTCGTTTGATTCTGGGTCGACTAGCGCAATATCACTACCTTCGGAAATATTTTGCGCGGTTGCTTCGTCAACTGATAAAGTAATCGGGATTGGCCAGAAAAGGCCTGATGAAGTTTTCATGTCATCACAAACGCCTTGCCAATCAGCTTTGGACATAAATCCCTCAAGCGGCGTGAAGCCACCAATGCCCATCATAATAAGATCACCAACTTCGCGAGAAGACACATTAACTTTTGGTAAATTTTCTGCTCGCTTTTGTTCTGCTTGAAGCGCACTGCCTTCTAATAAGAGTGGCTTGAGATCACCGCCACCATGGGGTTCAACTAAAACGGCCATATTTAATCCCTGTGCTAGTTTGAGTTTTGTGCAATAAGTAAGGATTTACGGAAATTATTATTCAGTTAATGCTTACACCGAGAAAACCTATTGTCTTTTTTTGGGCTTCTATTCTTTTAAATGAATGCTCAGTTGCACACTAATGCATTTTCCACAAGAAACGTAATATGAATTATTTTTAGTTACATAAATTTATTTAATAAAACTGATAGCTTGAATTTTTATAAATGAACGATATTCGTGCAATATCGAGATGAATACGAGGCACGACAGAGTCAATCAAGTTGATATTGCAGTTGAAACGCGGATTGGGAAAGGGTGATAAGTAACGGTTCCAGGCCGATGTCTGGATACAATACTAATTTATCTTGAATAACGAATAGTCCCAGACACTTGCTCAATAACAAAAGTATCTGGGAAGTGGGTAGTGATTGCGAGTTAAACGAGTATTAGGAAACGAGTTCCATATCTTCGTCGGGGTGTTCCAAAAATTCTCGCAAGTCATCCGGTCCGATAAGGATAACGTCCTCGAGCAATTCAGTAAAAAAAGGTGTTCCTTTTCTTGCTCCCCAATGGGCAAAGTTTTCATTTTCACTGGATTTATCGGATTCGTAGGTATGAACCATTCGTTGCAATGACTGCATTAATCGAGTGGCAGGGATTTCGATGCACTGTTTACTTTGAGTGCCATCTTTATTGAAATTGAAGCAGAAACAATAAAAGGGCACGTGTTTACCAAATAAGTTCTTGGTTTTACCTCTTAAATACAAATCAGCTGAATGGTTTTCGCTAAGCGTGCACCCAGGTTTGAATTTCTCCAGGTTTAGTACCTTTGCTAACGATGAACTATTCTCATCCATGCTAGAAACTGACTGAAAAATGGACTCTTCCAACATACAAACTTGCATTTTCACTAACCTCTTTTTACATAAAGGAATTAATCAGTATTTCTTTTTACTATTCTAGAATAATTATCGGATAGAAGAAAGATATGCTGATATAGAAAATATTTATGAAGCGGATAATTAGAATTTTTCGAGTATTTTAGTCATGTATTAATATAATTTATTGCTCATATATTAGTCGTCTCGGTTAAGATAAATTAAAAAAATTCCTGCAATTCGTTTGGTACTGTCTCAAGCACAGAAAAATGATCACCGCTGACTTCCTTATAGGTATAAAAATCGTTGTCATTCGGAATCGAATCAATAATGCCGAGATTTTTAGCGACACCGGTGAGAGAGTCTGTTAGTCCGGCCAACCACAAAGTACTGGTTTTGTTTTCCGGAATAGTAGATAAAATATTCGGAAATTGCGCTGTATCATGCATAGACAAATAAATGTTTGCTGTTGTCGCGATATCTACACTGCTACCATTGTTATACGTTTGAAATGTCGCGATGTCATTGCCCATACCATTGGCAGCCATTGTGTTGGCAGCTTCAATACTCGCTCCATGGGCATCTGCTAACACGCTGGACTGGTGAATAAAATGCCCCGGTGCAACCACATTAACGGCATCGGCTTTGTTTGTGTTTTCTAATGCAGAATAGGCAAGAGAGACAGGCCCCGCTAAACTATGACCTAACAAAATAATATAATTATCTTTGCTACTTTCATTGGTTCGTTCCGCTGTGATTATTTCATTGATATAAGCCATACTGTCACATAAAGAACCGGACCAACTGAGATCTGACCAAGGCATATACGGCATAATAACGTTATAACCTTCAGCATTTAAGCGGGTTTTTAAGGTCGTCATATGATCCCGCAAGGGGGAACCATTTTTTCCATGAATAGCAAGCACAGTTTGACTGGATATGCCATTTGTTGATGGTGAAACAATAGGGCTAGTTGCAGGAGTATATGTCTGGGTTAGGTCACATTCGAGAACAAACCTGGGTGTATTCGCTGCTGTTTCTGGATTGTTGTTTTCGCACGCGTTTAGAAAAATCACCAGGCCCACTAGTAAAACCGTATATTTCATGAAATGAATAGTACCTTTAAATTCGACGCTCTTTTTTAATTGTTTAATAATTGAATTTTCGCATACACGTAGGAATAATGGAAATTTTGAATTCAATATCAATTGGGAGTGATTTAAATGACAAAAATAGTGGTACACAATAACCCAAGTGATAATCAACTCACGTCTTTGGGTGTTTTTAGTTGGCCCATTTGGGAGAAAGAAGTTTCGCAATTTTCTTGGACATATGATTCAGAAGAAACGTGTTTTTTGTTGGAAGGTGAAGTGACTGTCACTCCCGATAGTGGAGAGAGTGTCACGTTCGGCGTAGGTGATATGGTGGTTTTCCCGGCAGGTTTGTCGTGTATTTGGAACGTTAAAAAAGCCGTAAAAAAGCACTATAATTTTGCATGAGAATTCAAATATTTTTTATTTTTAAATTGTGTGAAGCTTATTTAAGATGATGCCCACTAAGTGTTAAACCTTCTATAATCGTTATTTTTTCACACGATTATAGAAGGTATAAAAGTTAATCGAATACATAAGTTAGCGCATTATTTTCAATAGGCACACTGAACTGATTGGGAATTCCAATAGCAGAGGCAACCACTTCAATTTTGTCCAAATAAGCTGGCACCGTTAGCGTTGAATTTACATTACCCTCAGAGTTTGTTATATAAACTCCTATCAACTTATCCTCGGATACCACTTCCAAATTGATAGTTTTGTTTGTGTTAATTGCATCTTCTGAAATGGTTAGTTTTTTTTGATAGAAACGAACAGGGATATTTGAGTACGGTTCGCCATTATGTGTTTTAACGGTAATGTCTGTGCTAATCGTCTGTTGGTTATTAAACTGAAAGCCCAGTGGTACATTGAGATCTTCAGTTTGGCTTTTGTTGACGGTACCCTGTCTGTTATCTTCCAGCGCACAAGCAAACAAGATAGTGCAAGCACCAACTAAACAGATATTTTTCAAATAGGTTTTCATCGTTGCATCCTCTCGAGTAATCAATCACTGAAAAATTCGTGAATTAACTTTGTTGGTAACAAACCAATCACGATTGTTTATACCGCCCGATTCTGCCCAGTGTTGAAAATCGGGGTATGCTTGTAAAACATCAACCGTTTCCAAAGGGTGTTCCCAATAATCAGGAACATCAATTGCCCATGGAAGATTATTGGTGGAAAGATAATAAATGCCTGAACTAATGTTGGAGTTGTCATCTTGTGTTTGAAAAAGTGCGCTGTTTGCTAGATCAGTGGGTGGCTTTCCAGCAAGGTGAATTTCAGTACCACGTTCATAAGTGCGAAATATAAAGGGATTGTAGGGTGCACTAATGGTAATTTGGTCGCCCAAATCTAACGTTAGGGTGACCACAAAAGTGGTCGTGTCGGTTGTTATACATCCTGAAAGCGTATTGTAAAATGGGCAAGTGCTCGTGTTGATGTGTTGGGTATAATCGTGTGCATTATCAAATACAATGACAACTGCCTCAGATTGTCCAGCTTCCAAATTTATTGGTTGAGCGGGTTGGTCGTTAATTGCGAGTTGCGAACTGATGACAGAAGAAGGGGTAATACCGGGAAAATGTACACCAAATCCCGAGTGTAAATTGGCTCCTCTAGCCAATAATTTATAGCTGGCTTGCAATTCAACTACATGTCCCGGGGCATTGGTGATTTGTTCTAAATGATATTCCAACACGACATCATTCAAATCATAATCACCTTGTGATGGCCACCGGTCTTCAAAAGCTAGCGTTCCCCAACCAACTTTTGATGGATAGAATAAAGTGAATGCCTTGTTTGGGTTGTCTGGAAATTCGTCGTTTCCATCCAAAACGCCATCGCCATCACGGTCGCCAGCATCCGGCACTTTATTAATGACACTTGTATTAATGGCTTCTGGCGGGTTGGAAGTTACAGCCAGCAAAACATCGTTAAAATCGTGATCACAGCCGGATACATCGCGTTTAATATCCTCCATGCCAAGAATGACAGCTTCTGTGCTTTCGTCATGTAGTAAAACTGTGTGTCCACGAAGGGTAGGGTCCAACTCTGAGTTGAGGTCTTTCAAGGTGTAAAATACCCAATCGCTATTCATATTAGGCTTTACACCGCTTGTGGCATTCCATCCATTTGCGACAACAACAAAACCGACACTTTTGCCGGCCGGAACGAGGCCAAGGTTCACGGTGTCACCGACATTTAGCCCATTTTTGTTCCACTCGGGATACGACGAGTTTGGAAAAAAAATGACTTCTTCGACTTGTGATTTATTGGTTGGTGGTGAATCTGTATCGAATAAAAACATGCCTATACTATTCTTGTAACCAGCTCCCTCATGAAGAAAAGTGACAAAAACCTCTGCATCTTCATTAACATTAATATTGGCACCCGCATCGTCAGTAATATAGTTTGGGTTGGTAAGTCTGACATCGATTTTTTCTGGAAGAGCAACAGACATTCGTTGGAAGAATTCACTCGTGAATTCAGTACTTCCTGTGGACAAGTTGAGTGGGATGCCATCACTATCGTACGAACTGCTGTAGTCACCGTCCAAAAAAGCCCAGTTTATTAAGCCGTTTTGATAAGTTAAACCTGCCAGAAATAGAAAAAGAATAGGCACTAGGGTTACTGTTCTTAAGAAACGTTTGATCGACATATTGTGGTCCTCTTAAATATTGCAATAAGTAAGGACTTCCATGTCACTCAACATACAAAATTACTTCTGCACAACAAGCGCCAAGTCAGGTTGTTTCAAGAAATGTAATTTTAACCATTAATTCAATAAGATATGAGTTCCTTAAGCATTTTACAGAATTTCCTATTTTAAGAGTCCTTGCTTATTATTTTCATAATGCAAATACAATGAAGAGGCCATGAATGAATTTATTGCAAATTGCAAAAAAGTGTCAACGTAGAAAAACTCCATCGCAATGTCACTAACGCAAAAAATTATGACTAATAAAATAGTTTAATAATTTTGATAATTTATTTTTTTTGGATAAGCGATTAATGTAATCGTATAGTTGTCATTGGAGAACGTTGTATTTAAGCATTAGCTGAGTAAGGAGGTGTGTTATGTTTACCAAATCTGATAAAAAAAATGTTCCTGAAAAAAATGAAGCTTCAAAAGATAATATGGTTGAGGGGTTTTCATCTGCGAACGATATTGATCGTCTCTTTGAGCAGTTTTTGTCAAATCGTTGGTTGAGTCCATTCGCGTGGAGAATGCCAGAAATCTCTGAGGCTGCGACAACGGGTGGGGTACGAGTGCCATCTGTTGATATAACGGAAACCGAAAATGAACTTGTGCTAAAGGCAGAAATTCCTGGAGTGAATAAAGAAGATATTGATATATCGTTAAGCGATAATACCGCAACAATTAAAGGAAAAGTGCATAAGGAAAATAAAGTCGATAAAGAAGAGTTTCATCGTCGTGAAATTTCCAATTCTTCTTTTAGCCGAACGGTTACACTGCCCACTCAGGTGGATGCGAAAAAAACCACGGCTGCTTTCACGAATGGTATATTAACGATAACATTGCCCAAAATGGGTGAAACAAACCAACATTCCGTCAAAGTTGAATAAATCGTAACATTTAGTTACAAAAAATATTGTAAACAAAATCAGGCTTTGGGTTTGTTAACGCGAACCCTTGGTCTTTTTTGTATTAATAAAACTCTAAATAGGGTGCCTACCTGATTAAATTATGAATTATATTGCACAAGCTAACTATGCACAGTGGCATGAATCTGTCCCACAATCTGATGTTGATGATTTTATGCTTGCGGCATCCGATATTCACCAAATTGCGGCAAATAGTCCGGGTTATGTATGGCGATATACCGATGATTTTGATTCATCTTGTTTAGCAAAGTTATTTGGTGTTCCGCGTATTGTCTTTAATATGAGTGTTTGGAAAACTATTGAAGACCTTAAAGTGTTTTCATTTAAAGGTCGTCATAGTCAAGCAATGCGTCAACGATCACGTTGGTTTGTTGAATCCCCGTCAAATCCATCCGTATTATGGTGGATTGAGCCTGGCAATATTCCCACCGCGATTGAAGCAAAACAGAAAATAACGTTGTTGGCTGAAAAAGGGCCTTCAGCTTCTGCGTTTACTTTTCGAAAGGTCTTTGATCCACAAAGTTTGTCTGTACCTTCCGATTAAAAAGTATCATTCTATTATGCAATTTTATGGGGTGAATTGTTATAAACTGGCAATGTGAGTTGTTTTAAAAGTAGGAAGACGATGAAGCAATCATTTTTCCATAGAAAGAAAAAAACTCGATAACCGGTCACGCAAATGATATGTGTGCAGTTAACCACACACATATCTCTCAAACTCCAGTTTTTTTATTTCGCAACTGTTAAAAATAAATCTACTGAATATTATTGTCTGAATTATTCTTGCTACACGGTGAATGTGACAAGGCACCGTTTGGTGCCATCGTGTTATTATCGGATTCAGTTATTGCCGCCATATTTCCCATACCTGTCATGGTACCCATGCCTCCAGTGCCCATTGTACCCATACCACCCGCACCCATACCGCCTGCTCCCATCCCACCGAGGGTTCCTTGAGTGCCGCCTGCTGTACCCATTCCCATTGCACCCATGCCACCGGCTGTACCCATACCCATTCCGCCCATGCCACCCATCATTGCAACATCGATTCTATCAGGACATACAACATCTTTTTTAATTGTTTGGTTAGGTGATTTGGAGCTAGCTTTGTTTTCGGATGCCGCAAATGTTAACGTAGGACTAATTAAAAAAATTATAAAGATTGCAGTCATTGATTTGGAAATGCGAGTTTTTAAAAATATTTTCATCTTAATACTCCCCGGTATTTTAAATGATATCTTAGTAAATTCCTCGGTTATAGATTTGTTATGTTATTTAATCGAGAATAGCTAATGCGCATATTTAAAAGTGAAAAAAACTCGATGGCCTGTTATTGTTATTCAAAACGAGAAATGCCATCAAAACTAACGCGCAATACGTTTCATCATTGAAACACAAAGTAAGAATAACACTGAATAGTAGAGTAATGATATTGGCCTTAATACTACATCAGTAGACTAAGGATAACGAAATACACCTTATCATGCGATGCCGTCAAATTCTTTGATAGATACTTATTTCTGTGGCTTGGCGCTTACATTAAAACTTACCATTATTGTTTTTCCATTCTTTGCGAGGAGGGATTGCTTCAGTTGTATCCCAGTGCTCAACAATCTTTCCATCTTTCACGAGATAGAGGTCAAAGAAGGATGTATAAGTTTGTTTCAGATTACCCTCGCACACAGATAGAACAAAATTTCCTTCTGCCAGTATCCGATGACATTTTTTATACTCAACAGGCGCTAAGTCCTCACTGTTAGAGGCAGAAAGTAAACTTTTTAATTGAGTTAAATCATCATCTAAGTCCGGGCTGTGCTCTGTATAGTGATCTGGTCTAATGTAATCATTCAGTTTATCGATATCGCCGTGAACCAGTACTTCGTCTATAAACGATTTAATAAGACTACGATTTTTTTCTGTGTGTTCATGGTCTATTACTTTGGTTGTTCCATCTACCATAGAATGTCCAGATTTATTTGGTCCTTTTCTATTTTGAATGTTATCCCAATGTTCAACCGCTTGACCGTCTTCAAAGCGAAAAATTTCAAAACCGATATTACGATTTGCAAAGTCATATTCAGTATGAGCAAAAACAAAATCGCCATCTTCAAAGACTCTGACGATGTTGACTTGTGGTGATGTTTTAGATAGTCGCTTAAATAGCTCGGCTAATCCTTCACTTCCTTCATGGGTTTGTGGATTGTGTTGAATATACTTCGCCTCATTGACGACAGACACTGAAGCTGGGTCACCGGTCTCAATGCCTTTCAATAATTTGCATATTTGTTCTTTCTTATTCGAGGCCATTTATGCTCGGTACCAGAATTTAGTGACTAACAGGTGTATAATCGGGTACTGCGTCCCGATGTGCTTGCTATGCGACATTATTATTTATACCTGCCAAAACCCACTTTGAATGGATCCTAACATTATAATGGCACATTTACCGTGGCCAGGAATTTCCATAGGGGGAACTACTACTTCAGCCCCTGATTCTTCTGCCTCATTGACAGCTTTTTCAATGTTGTCGACGAGATAATAGGGACGGGTTGTGGGTTCTTCAGCGTCGTGCATCGAAGCTCGTATACCTAGCGTTGTGCCATTGGAAAGAGTAGTTGTTCTAGCGCCTCCTAGCTCAGCAACAGGAGGGCTAAAAGAAATATCTAATGTTTGTGAATATGATGAACACATTTCCTCAACATTTGGAGTCACAATTTCTAAATATTGAACTTGAATTTTTTCCTTCATCAGACATTCCTGTTAGTCAAATCTTGGATCCGTTGCCTCAGCTTGTTTTTTACGCGTTTTCGTTTTCGGTGCTAATCCCATATCATCAAGTCGAAATAGAATCTCCGTCTTTTGTAGTGGTCAAGTTTTTTTGGCCACAGTTTTGTATTCATTCCAGTATTTTTCTTCTGCTACATTTGGTGAGAATCCATCATTATGTCGATGCGGTCTGACCTGGCTGTAGTATCCAATAATATAATCAATAATTGAGTCTTTAGCTTGAACAAAAGAATGATATCCAATAGTTGGCATCCATTCTGTTTTTAAACTTCTAA
>Ga0316207_10005682_pt1 | contig 10233 bp, 9 predicted proteins | sample 6weekpyrite_MG_FD_204943 | JGI IMG/M metagenome (GOLD analysis project Ga0316207, IMG submission 204943) | Microbial mat bacterial communities from mineral coupon in-situ incubated in ocean water Damariscotta River, Maine, United States -... | ecosystem: Environmental > Aquatic > Marine >...
TCGGCATAACCCAGGCGTTGAGCCTCGGCCAGCACGTCGGCGAAGTCACTGCCGTTGTCACGCATCTCGGTGAGGATAAAGTTACCAGTGCCGTTGATAATACCTGCCAGCCATTCGATGTTGTTTGCAGACAGACCTTCGCGCACAGCCTTGATAATGGGAATGCCACCGGCAACCGCGGCCTCGAAAGCGACCATCACACCCTTGTCCTGGGCGGCGGCAAAGATCTCGTTACCGTGCTTGGCAATCAAGGCCTTGTTGGCCGTGACCACATGTTTGCCATTGGCGATGGCCTGCATCACTAGCTCAAGCGCAGCGTCAGTTCCACCAATCAGTTCAACCACTACATCGACATCCGGCTGATTGACGACGGCCTGCGGGTCGGTGGTCAGTTCGATGTTAGAGGTATCAAATGAACGGGGCTTGCTAACATCACGTGCGGTAGCGATGGCAATCTCGATGCCACGACCGGCACGGCGTTGAATCTCTTCCGCATTGCGTTGCAAAACACTAATAGTACCACCACCAACGGTGCCCAGACCCAACAACCCGACTTTAACTGGTTTCAAGATAACCCTCCTAACCTTTTGTTCTTTAAATCGTTTAAAAGGAAGATCAACATCTCTCCCTTTAACAAATCTCGCTGTTTTGAAGCCGCAACATAAGCGACTACTTTAAGATGTCTTTCTAACTATTTTTCTCACTATCATTCTGGGCATCTTTGCGCAGCATATCGCGAATACCGCGAATCGCCTGGCGGGTACGATGTTCATTCTCGATCAATCCAAAGCGAACGTGGTCATCACCATAATCACCAAAACCTATGCCAGGCGAGACAGCGACCTTGGCCTCCTTCAACAACTTCTTGGCGAACTCCAGCGAGCCCATATGACGGTACTGTTCCGGAATGGGTGCCCAGACAAACATAGTGGCCTTGGGTGGCTCAACCGCCCAACCAATTGAATTCAGGCCACTACAGAGAGCGTCACGACGCACCTGATACATGTCACAAATTTCCTTTACACACTCCTGCGGTCCTTCCAGAGCGGCAATGGCCGCCACCTGGACCGGTGTAAACATGCCGTAGTCTAGATAAGATTTCATCCGCGCCAACGCACCAACCAACTTTTCATTACCGACCATGAAGCCTACCCGCCAGCCCGGCATGTTGTAACTCTTGGACAAGGTGAAGAATTCTACCGCCACCTCTTTGGCACCAGGCACCTGCATGATCGACGGTGCCTTGTAACCATCAAAGACGATGTCGGCATAGGCCAGGTCATGAATCACCCAAATCTGGTGTTCTTTTGCGATGGCAACGACCTTTTCAAAGAACTCCAATTCAACACACTGTGTGGTTGGGTTGCCTGGGAAATTCATCACCAGCATCTTAGGCTTGGGCCAGGAATCCTTGATAGCCTTTTCCAGTTCATTAAAGAAATCCACACCATCAGTCATAGGCACGTGGCGGATATCCGCCCCGGCGATGACAAAACCATAAGGGTGAATTGGGTAAGACGGATTGGGTACCAACACTGCATCACCCGGCCCAACGGTAGCCAAAGCCAGATGGGCCAGGCCCTCTTTTGAGCCGATGGTGACAATGGCTTCGGAGTCCTGATCCAGCTCTACGTCATAGCGGTTTTTGTACCAGGTGCAGATTGCACGGCGCAAACGAGGAATTCCCTTGGAGATAGAGTAACGATGGGTATCGCCCCGTTGTGCCGCCTCAGTCAGCTTATCAACGATGTGCTGTGGTGTTGGTTGATCCGGATTGCCCATGCCGAAATCAATAATATCCTCACCACGTGCCCGGGCCTTGGCCTTAAGCTCATTGACGATATTAAATACATAGGGCGGCAAGCGCTTAATTCTTGGGAAATCTTCTATCAAAATCTTACATCCAGCTTGATAAATCAGACATTTGGACCGAAGGGCGTAACATACCGATAGGCCTAAAAGCTGTCAATTATCTTACATATTTACGCTTGAACCTAGAGCCTTTCCCGATAAAATGGCTGTTTTAGTGAATTATTAATTTAGGGAAGCGGACTAAGATGCAAATCCATCAAGATCTGGACATTCATCACTACAGCATTAAGGGTTATAGCAAAGGTGAAATTGTGGTTTTAATCCCTCTGCTAGCCGAGCTAAGCGAAGAAACCGATGCCAATGGCAATCCTGTCAAGGGTCTGCAACAAGAAACACTGACATCGAGCATCCTACTGACATCAGACCTCCTGGATAGATGCTGGCCACCGCAAAATATTGATGATTTGCGTGAAGAAGATGTGCAGGCACTGGCAGAGCTGAAGCCCGAAGTAGCGATTATCGGTACGGGTGCTAGTCTAAAATGGCCAGAACGGGCCTTGCTAAAACCCTTGATTGACGCTGGCATTGGTTATGAAATTATGGATACGGCTGCGGCCTGCCGTACTTACAACGTACTTTCATATGAAGGCAGAAATGTCGCAGCAGCGCTGCTGATGATCTAGGGCACGGTCAGCCCAGTAGCTGATCCATAGAGATCCCTTCTTTTTCCAAAATTTTACGCAGCTTTTTTAAGGCTTCTACCTGAATCTGCCGAACCCGCTCACGCGTCACGCCGATACGTGAGCCAACTTCTTCCAGGGTGGCAACATCATCACCGTTGAGACCAAAACGCTGCTCCACCACCTGGCGTTGTTTATCGTTAAGCAACGCCACCCACTCATGTAGGCAGGCCTGCACCTCTTCTTTGTGCAACACTGATGAGGGGTCAGGCTGTTTGTCATCGGCAACGGTTTCCTGCAGCAGTTTGTCCTTGTCCAGCGTAGATGTCTCGACAGTGGAAAGCTGTTCACTCAGGCCAAGAATGTTCTGTACATCTTTCAGGGGCAGCTCAAGACTTTCAGCCACCTCCTCGGCACTAGGTTCGTGATCTAGGGCCTGGGACAATCGACGGGCTGCCTTTTGATAGCTGTTGATCTGTTTTACCACATGAACAGGCAAACGGATGGTGCGGGTCTGATTCATCAGCGCCCGTTCTATGGTCTGTCGAATCCACCAGGTGGCGTAAGTAGAAAAGCGAAAACCACGTTCGGGGTCAAATTTTTCCACCGCATGGATTAAACCAAGATTACCCTCCTCGATCAGGTCAAGAAAAGCCAGACCCCGCTTCATGTAATAACGGGAAATTTTGACCACCAGACGCAGATTGCTGACAATCATTTTCTTTCGCGCAGCCTCATCACCTTTCAAAGCCAGACGAGAATAATAGACCTCTTCTTCGGCACTTAAGAGTGGTGAAAAACCGATTTCATTAAGATAGATTCGAGTGGCATCAAGCGACGCCTCTGGTGGATGCAATGAAGCTTTGTCTTCATCATCTTTGCCATTTACGCTGGCCGGTTTTGATGACTTTGATTTGATTTCATCTTCTTCTGCAATGTTGAGTTGCTCTACATTTGATTTTTCTTCAACGCCTTTCAATTCATCATAATCATCGGCGGCGTTTTCGACCATCTTATCTACCACTACAAAGCTCCCATAATGCCCTACATGACTTACAGGTGAAGATACAAAGCCACCACTCACACCCAAACAAAATTAGATTACATTTATACTTTTTGACTGAGTTAATACTGAATAAAGCCTAACATGAATATCGCTTAGGGAGATATAGGGAGATAGCGTAATGGATCAACTGGCTTACCATCGACTCTAACCTGGAAATGCAGTTTAATTTGCTTAGATTCAGTGGCACCAACACGTGCGATTTGCTGCCCCTGTTTAACCATTATCCCCTCTTTCACTAATATACTTTTGTTATGTGCATAAGCACTTAAATATTTATCATTGTGCTTAATAATAATTAAATTGCCATACCCTCTTAAACCATTGCCACTATAAACAACCTTACCACCTGCTGCTGCGTGCACCAGGGCGCCTGCAGCAGCTGAGATATCAATGCCTTGCTGCCCGGGTTTATTGGAATTAAATTTTCTTATCAATTTTCCCTTAAGCGGCCACTGCCAGGCAATTGCAACGGAGGATGAGGGCAATGATGAACTGGAACTGTGTTTAACAACTGCGGCTGGTTTCTTTGGAGTTTTATCAGTCTGAACTATTTTATTGTTCGTATCTGATTTTTTGTCTTGTACTTTAGCAGGGCGCTTGACATATATCGGCGGTTCTAAACCCGCCTCTGGGCCTGGCGGTGCAACACGTAGCCACTGCCCTTCTTTAATCGTGTAGGATGAATCAATGCCATTCCATTTCGCTATCTGGCGATAGTCCTGACTATAATGCCAACTAATAGAATATAGCGTGTCACCCTTGCGAACTTGATGATAGACATGGGCACCACATGCAGATAACAACAAGGACAACAGCGCCAAAACGCTTAATAATAGAACTGAGTTTTTTCGCTTAAATTTATATCGCATTAACGATGAGATAGGTCACAACCGCCAAAACTATAAACAACCAGCCAAGCCGATCAATGTAGCTACGCATCAAACCATCCATACGTTCACCACCCCAGTAGATCAATCCTGCCACCAGAAAGAAACGCGCACCACGACCAATGGCAGAGGCCAACACGAAGGGCAGGAAAGCCATGCCAACGGTGCCTGCAGATATAGTAAATAACTTGTATGGAATGGGAGAAAAACCGGCCAGAAACACAACCCAAAAGCCCCACTCCTGAAACCAGTCAATAGCCTTTTGAAAGCGATCGGCATAACCAAACTCCTGAATCCAGGGTTCAATCAGATCAAAGGCAAACATACCTATCAGATAACCTAAAACCCCGCCAGCAACTGAAGCAAGGGTGGTGATCCAGGCATAGCGCCAGGCCTTTTCACGGCGGGCCAGTGCCATTGGCGCCAACATCACATCAGGAGGAATAGGGAAAAATGAAGACTCGGCAAAACTAAGCACACCGAGAAACCAGACAGCATGTTGATGTCGTGCCCACGCCAGTACCCAGTCATATAAACGTGAAAAAAGACGCATCAACGATTCCCCGGCAATAGCGGGACAAAACTCACTTCTTCGATAACCGTGCACTCAAAGCCCTGCTCAGTCCGGCTAATCAGGTTGAGTTGCTGTTTGCCATTGGGACCGACTGGTGCAAGCATGCGCCCAGTTTCATTCAGTTGAGCAAACAGTTCTTGAGGGATCTCTTCTGGTGCGGCGGTAACAATAATCACATCATAGGGGCCATTTTCTTTCCAGCCCATGTGACCATCAAAATGTTTCATACGTACGTTATAATAATTGAGTTCACGAATACGCTTACGTGCCTTCGTCAGCAATGCAGCAATTCTTTCTACACTATAGACCTGTCCTACTAACTGGGCCAGTACAGCCGTCTGATAACCAGAACCGGTGCCTATTTCCAAAACCTTTTCACAGGGTCCAGTCTCAAGCAAAATTTCAGTCATACGAGCGACGATATAGGGCTGGGAGATAGTCTGACCAAAACCAATTGGCAAGGCCGTATCATCATAGGCTCGGCTAGCCAGGGCCTCATCAATAAAGATATGCCTCGGTGTGTTGAGCATAACTTCGAGAACATTTTTATTTCTAATCCCCGACTCACGCAAACGACTAATCAAACGTTCACGGGTTCGTTGGGATGTCATCCCTATGCCGCGATGATAACTGACAGACAACTACTCTACTCCTTGCAACCAGCTTGCCACCTGATCCAGTGCGCTATAACGAGTTAGGTCAATCTGAATCGGTGTCACAGATACCCGATTGTAACGGATTGCGTGGAAGTCTGTCCCGGGGCCAGCATCTTCCTCACCACCGGCAGGACCAACCCAGTAGATTTCGCGGCCACGGGGGTCCTGGGCCTTGATTACTGGCTCAGACTTATGCCGTCGACCAAGGCGAGTTGCTTCAAACCCTTCCAGCTGGTCCCAGGGGATATTGGGCACATTGACGTTAAGAATGGTGTCTACAGGTAGCGGATTGCCCTGCAACTGTTTAATTAAGCTAATAGCAGCGCGAGCAGCAGTTTGATAGTGAGTTAGCTTATCGCCCACCAAAGAAACCGCAATCGCCGGCAAGCCTAAAAACCGCCCTTCAGTCGCTGCAGCTACGGTGCCTGAATAGAGCACATCGTCACCCAGGTTGGCGCCTGCATTTATACCGGCAACTACCATATCAGGCTCAAACTCAAGCAAGCCTGTTAACGCCAGATGGACACAATCAGTCGGCGTGCCATCAACCGCCGTGACATTGTTTGAAATAGAAATCGGACGTAATGGATATTCAAGGGTGAGTGAGTTACTGGCACCACTACGATTGCGGTCAGGTGCCACTACGGTGACATCGGCAATCGCTTCCAGCGCCTCCGCCAGACAGATAATCCCAGGGGCTTGATAGCCATCATCATTACTTACAAGAATTTGCATGGCCATGCCCTCTCACCATGCCGGCTGAGTTTTTTAGAAAGATGAAACAGAGGGAAAACAAGCCGCTAGTTAACAAGGCTTGTTTCCCCTGGTAATTACAAAGCGGTGATACACCACTGCATAAGCGTAGCCGGGAAAATCCCCAGAGCCAACATGCCCAGGCTATTTGCTGACAGGACAATTCGCATATCCATACCAGCCTCGATCTTGGCTGTATCAACAGGTTTATCAAAGTACATCAGTTTAATGATACGCAGATAATAAAATGCACCAATAACAGAGAACACAACGGCATAGACAGCCAGCCAGACCATCTCAACCTGAACTGCGGCCTGCAGCACAGACAGCTTGGCATAGAAACCAACTGTAGGCGGCACACCAGCCATAGAGAACATCAGAATCATCATCATTGCAGCCATCCAGGGACTGCGCTCATTCAAGCCTTTAAAATCATCCAGCTTGTCCGCTTCAAAACCTGAACGACTAAGTAGAATAATCATGCCGAAACCACCCATGGCCATCAGTGAATAGACCACCACATAGAACATGGCTGAAGAATAACCATTGTCTGTGCCGGCCAGTAAACCAATCAGGATAAAGCCGACATGAGAAATGGTTGAGTAAGCCAACATACGCTTAATGTTGGTTTGAGCGATAGCAACAACATTACCAATAGCAATCGAGAGTACAGCAAGCACTATCAATAGGGTCTGCCATTCACTATGCAGATCACCCAGACCTTCAACCAGCAGACGCATCACCATGGCAAAGGCAGCAATTTTTGGCGCCGTACCAATATAAAGAGTCACAGAAGTGGGCGCACCATGGTAGACATCCGGCACCCACATATGAAATGGAACAGCACCCAACTTGAAACCAAGCCCAACGATGACAAAGACCAGACCAAACGCCAGCACGGTGTTATCCGTATTAAGTGCTGCATAGGCACCAATTTCAGCAATATCAAGACTGCCAGATGCGCCGTAAAGCATTGACATTCCGTACAGCAACATACCTGAAGCGATTGCGCCAAGGATGAAGTACTTCATTGCTGCTTCAGTGGCCTGAAGAGAATCACGCTGAAAGGCAACCAAGGCATACAGCGACAACGACAGCAGCTCAAGGCCAATATAAAGGGTCAGCATGCTATGAGCCGAAACCATAACCATCATACCCAGCACGCCAAACAGCCCAAGAACAAAATACTCACCCTTGAACAAATCACGTTTTTTCAGATAATCACGCGAATACAGGAATACAACTGCAGTTACCAAGTAGATAAATACTTTAAGCACGTCTCCCATAGGATCAGAGACAAAACTACCACTAAAGGTTAGATGGCGTTCACCATCAGACAGGCTGATAGTAAGAATCGCAGCACCTACCAGAGTTGCAACAGACAATAGATAGGTAATGACCCGATCTTGCTGTTTGATGAACAAATCCAGAATCAGGATAAAACAAGCCATCGCCAGAACAAACATTTCAGGCAATGCAGGTAAAAAATTCGGCATTTCAAAATTCACTATAGCCATCCGTTTCTCAGCCTTCTGCCGTTAACACCAGTCGGCAATCATCTCAGTAATATTAAAGTTTAGATGTCACAGCCTGCTGTAGCAGGTTGTCCACCGTTGAATGCATAACTTCGAGCAAAGGTGCAGGATAAACACCCAGCAACAACACAAAGAATGCCAATGTGCCGAGCACCATTGCTTCACGACCGTTAATGTCTTTCAGTGCGGCAACATTGTCATTTTTGACTTCACCAAAAATCACTCGTTTAACCAGCCACAGGGTATAGGCGGCACCAAGCACCAAGGTAGAAGCAGCCAGGAATGCGTACCAAAAGTTAGCCTGAAAAGCACCGAGCACAACCATGAACTCACCCACAAAACCAGACGTACCAGGCAGGCCAGCATTAGCCATAGCAAAGAACACAAACAGTGCAGCAAACCAAGGCATGGTATTCACAACGCCACCGTAATCGCTAATGTTTCGTGAGTGCATGCGGTCATACATAACACCAATACATAGGAACATTGCACCAGAGACAAAACCATGTGAAATCATTTGTACCATGGCACCTTCCATACCCAAGGCTGCCCCTGAAACGCTACCAGTTTGGGTATAGATATCAAAGACGATAAAGAAACCCAAAGTAACAAAACCCATATGCGAGATTGATGAGTAAGCCACCAGCTTTTTCATATCTTCCTGTACAAGGGCAATCAAGGCAATGTAGACCACAGCAATCAATGACATGGTAATGACCAACCAGTCCAGCTCGGCACTGGCATCAGGCGCGATTGGAATCATGAATCGCATAAAACCATAGGCACCAAGCTTCAACATGATTGCTGCCAGTATCACCGAACCACCGGTAGGCGCCTGTACGTGAGCATCAGGCAGCCAGGTATGCACAGGCCACATTGGCACCTTCACGGCAAAGGCAATCAGGAAAGCCAGGAATATCAAAATCTGAGCCGTCATGCTGACTGGCACAGCATGAAAATCCAATATCGAGAATGTGCCTGCCTGGAAATAGAGATAAATCAGGGCAACCAGCAGAAACACCGAACCGAAAAAGGTATAGAGAAAAAATTTGATTGTCGCGTAAACACGGTTTTGGCCACCCCAAATACCAATGACCAGAAACATAGGAATCAGCATCGCTTCCCAGAAGACATAAAACAAGATGCCATCCAACGAAGCGAATACACCATTCATCATGCCTTCCATAATCAGGAAGCAAGCCATGTACTGAGCAACTCTGTTTTGAATCACTTCCCAACCCGCACCAACGACCAAGATGGTGGTAAAGGTAGTCAGCAGAATCAAAGGCATGGATATGCCGTCGACACCAAGATGATAGGTAATATTAAACGCAGGTATCCACGCAGCATGTTCAACAAACTGCATTTCATGCGTAGTCAGACTAAACCCGGTCCATAATGGCAACGAAATTAGAAAGACGACAACAGACGACAGCAGTGCTGTCCAACGCACTAAACCGTTATTGCCGGTAGCTCCAGCGACCAACACCAGGATGCCAAAAACAATTGGCAACCATATAACTAAACTTAGGAGTGGTAAATCAGACATTCAGTCCTATCCTTTTTATTGTTATGCGCGAGCTAGAACCCAGCTCACCAGAACAAGTAATCCAATAATCATCGCAAATGCGTAATGATACAAAAAACCTGTTTGCATCTGACGTACTGCACCTGCAACCCAGCCAACCAATCTAGCTGAGCCATTCACTACAATCCCATCAATCCCTTTGACATCACCAATCTGCCAGAAAACATTCCCTAACTTGCGGCAGCCATTTGCAAAGAATGACTGATTAAACGCATCGAAGCCGTAGGCGTTATCAAGCAGTTTGTGAATTCCTTCGTATTTGCTTTTGATCTTAGCTGGCAGGTCAGTACGCACCATATAGAGGGCATATGCGACACCAAAGCCAGCCGCTGCAAAATATAACGCAGGTGTTTTAAAACCATGACCAACAAAACCCATTACCCCGGTGTAATGTTCACCTAGCTTGGCAAGTACATCATGTTCAGGTAATACAAAAATGGCATCGCCAAAATAATCACCAAACAGCATTGGACCGACAGAGAACCAGGCAATAGCAACTGATGGAATTGCCAGCAGGATAAGCGGAATAGTCACCACCTTCGGCGATTCATGCAAATGTTCTTTGGTATGAGGATCGATATTTTCTTTGCCATGAAATACCAGGAAGAACATACGAAAGCTGTACAAAGCTGTAATAAACACACCCAGCAATACACAAACATAGGCGAATGTAGAACCTGCT
>Ga0316207_10005683_pt1 | contig 10231 bp, 9 predicted proteins | sample 6weekpyrite_MG_FD_204943 | JGI IMG/M metagenome (GOLD analysis project Ga0316207, IMG submission 204943) | Microbial mat bacterial communities from mineral coupon in-situ incubated in ocean water Damariscotta River, Maine, United States -... | ecosystem: Environmental > Aquatic > Marine >...
CCCGGAAGCTTTGCGAGGCCTTTCCACCAGAGATGAGCTATTACTGCGAGACTGGTGTCTTTATGCAACTCATGCATCCGTTATTTAAAGCGTTCAAGAAACAGGGTGGGAACTCTCGTGCCGAACGTCTGGCAAACCGATTTCACTACTGTAAGGCGAATGCAGGTTACCTGAGCGCCTGTCTGCGCTTTATGCTGACCCCCTTTAAGGAGCCTGACGATTTTGCCCAATTGGGAAAACAGTGCGAGAGCCTCACCGATAGGGCGAAGCTGGGTTGCTTCAATGCGCTGGGTTACCTGGCCCGTGTTTACATCAACAACAATCCGGCCGAAGTTAATATAATATGCGGTCGGGGAGATGCTGAGGCCAGGGAGATGTGTATCAGCGGTTTTGCCTTTGCCAAAAAAGGTCATGCTGGTGCCAAAAAAATAGACCAGGCCTGCCGCGCTCTTTCTGATCAATCCCTTTCTGATTTGTGCTTAACACAGCATGCCCGCCATTATTACCAGATCGGTAATGAAACTATTGCCAGAATGTTTTAGGGGATGCTGTGGTCGGCCCCACGCAACAGCATGACACGCAAAAATAACATCCTAAAATAACGGCCAATTCAGCTCTTAAATAGCCCATTTTCATGTAAAAACGAGCAGTTCACCAGGAGTCCAAAAACTACTGGCTCGTCTTTCCGGCATTTTTTTAGCCGGAATCCATATTGTATAAAGTCTGGATTCCGGCATAAAGCGCGCCAGAATGACGGGTACCCGCTTAAGCAAGTACCATTCGGCAATAGCGCTGATGCGCAGATATCAACTATCTAAAACACACCGAAAACACACAGGGTTAGGTCTTGCAATCCAACATATTTGGAATTCTAACCAAACTTCTTATAAGCACGTAGGTTGGGCCGAGGTACGAAGCCCAACGTTTTGAACAGAGAAGTGAATCGCTATCGCGATGCTTGTCGGGTTACGCGAAAACCGCTAGCCCGACCTACATAGAATTACTACTTCTGGCACTCAGCAGTAGTTGCCAGATTTAATACTAAAGCCTGCTCATTGCCGACAGCCGAAGTCTGCTGTATCAGTGTATCTGAACCTCCCCCAGTTTAACGGATACTTTAAATCGGCGACAATGTCGCGAAAGGAGCATCCAGATGAACAAGAAAAGAGCACCTTATAAAACCTACCCAAGGGAAGCACCTACGCCTCCAACACTTACCAGCAGTTACTCAAAGATAACCAACTTATCTGTAGTATGAGTCGTAAAGGTGAGTGCCTGGATAACGCAGTGACTGAAAGCTTCTTTGGAACGCTGAAAACCGAACTGGTCGATCATGAGGACTACCGAACAAAAATGCAGGCTAAACAAAGTCTGTTTGAGTACATGGAAATATTCTACAATCGGCAGAGGCGGTATTCGTATCTGGACTACGTGAGTCCAGTGAAATACGAACAGCGACGTGCCTCTTAGTTTTTTACTCCGTTATTTTGGGGGAAGCTCATAGCGTCCCCTTTTCCTAAAGCAGGAACGGGTACAATGGAAAAACTATCAGACTCGCTATGAAGCACAGCAGGATGTACTGGATTACATCTCAATGTTTTATAACAGTCATCGATTGCACTCATACCTGGGATATATCAGTCCCAGCGACTATGAAAAACAATCATTTGAAATGGGTAAAGTAGCTTAACTGGGGTGTAGCAAAAAGGTTGACCACGTCATACAGGCAATTGGCGCCGTGATCAGGCTAGATTATCTTGCTATCAAATCAGCACAGAATAGACTAGAGGTTCCGCAGGTATTTTCAGATGCGGATGAAGCCGGTAAATCATTGCTCTATGAAGGGGTGTTGTTTTGCTCAGTATAAGCTGAGGTGGTCAGTTTGTAATATTCAAAAGACTCCTCGATATTGCGAAGTAACTGGGCATCATCCCATGGTTTGGTCAGGAATTTAAAGATAGCCCCAGCATTGATCGCATCAGTGACTGACCTTAGATCCGTATATCCACTTAATACTATTCTTACCGTCTGGGGATAGAGTGTTCTGACCACGCCAAGAAATTCAGTGCCGGAGATGTCCGGCATACGCTGATCGCAAAGCACAACGCCGACATTATGACTTGCCAATAGATCATAGGCATCCTGTGCAGAATTTGCAGTAAGAACGTGGTAATCGTAAGGGCGCAGTAATCTTTTCAGGGCTGAGGTGATATTGATTTCATCGTCAAGGATCAGGATGGTTGGCGTAGATGGCATCGTGGTAACTTCCAGATGTTCGCCCATTGCCAGAAGCCTGGAAAATTCTTCAGGTGGTACAGGTTTGCTGAAATAAAAACCCTGCATGAAGTCGCACTGGCATCTTGTTAAAAAATCAAGCTGGGCTTTGGTTTCAATGCCCTCTGCCGTGACCTTCATTCTCATGCTATGTGCCAGTGCGATGATTGATTGAGCGATGGTTGCGCTATCAGTATTGCTGGTTATATCGTCAACAAATGAACGATCAATCTTGAGTGTATCGAGGGGAAGCCTTTTTAAGTAACTCAGCGATGAGTACCCGGTGCCAAAATCATCAATGGATAAATTGATTCCGATCTCTTTCATTTTATGCAATATTTTGAGCGTTTCCTCAGTGTCGCTGATGATGGTGCCTTCGGTAATCTCAATATCGAGATATTTTGGATCAAGGTCTATGGATTGCAATGTTGACGTGACAAATGATGTGAACTCCTTTCTCTTGAAATTGTGAGCGCAAAGATTAACGGCAACGACGATTTCTGGAAGACCGGCCTCCTGCCACTGTTTATTTTGCCGGCATGCAGTTTGAAATACCCATTCACCGACCGGGCCAATCAGGCCGGTTTCTTCAAGAATGGGGATAAACTCGAATGGCGGAATCAGGCCTTTTTCAGGATGATTCCAGCGTATCAGGGCTTCAGCTCCAATAATCTTACCACTACCAAGATCCAGTTGTGGTTGATAGAACAAAACAAATTTTTCCTTCGCAAGTGCACGCCTTAATGGCGCCTCAAGTTCCTGGCGCTTGCGTATGCTGTCTGACATTCCCTGAGAATAAAACATCCAGTTGTTGCGCCCGGAGTCCTTGGCTTTATACATTGCGATATCGGCATTTCTCAGCAGGTCATCGATATTGCTGGCGTCATCTGGGTAGGTTGAAATACCAATGCTGACACTGGAAAAAATTTCGTTATTGTTAATGTTGAAAGAAGCCTCGAATTTTTTTATGATTTTTTCGGCAATAGCGATAATGTCAGTGGTGTGGTTGATGTTTTCCAGAATGACCGCAAATTCATCACCACCAAGTCGTGCTACTGTATCGCTCTCTCTAAGGCACTTAGGCAATCGTTTTGCAGTTTCCTGTAGTAAGGTGTCGCCTGCTGCATGGCCCAGACTATCATTAACTAATTTGAATTGATCAAGGTCAATGTAGAGGATGGCAACCTCTGAATGATTTCTTTTTGCTAAACTGACGGCATGGTGAAGCCGTTCATTAAACAGTGAACGATTCGCCAGGCCTGTCAGGAAGTCACTAGTCGCTAATTTTGTTAAACGTTCTGCGGCCTCTTTACGTTCGGTGATATCCCTCACAATACCAATAAACGAGCGCTTTCCCTCGATGATGGCCTCGCTGGTGGCCAGGTCAATAGGTGTGACGGAGCCATCTTTACGTTTCGCCTCAACCTCGCGAGGCCCAATGCCAAGAATTTTTCCCTGACCGGTGGTTCGGTAATTTTTTAGATATTGGTCATGCTCACTACGATAAAGTTCTGGCATCAGGGTGTTTATGTTTTCCCCAATCACCTCGCATGCCTTATAACCAAATAGTCGCTCTGCAGATGCGTTAAAGGATTCAATAACCCCATGATCTGAAATCGTGATAATGCCATCAATGACATTATCCAGAATAGCGCTTAAAGAATTCATGCGTTGATTTAACCGCTGGTCGACATTGACCTGGTCAGTAATGTCTACCCAATAACCTGTTATCTGCTTAGGGTTGCCGTGATCATCGCGTTCGAGGCTGAGCACGTCACGCATCCAGTGATACTTGCCATCGGCGGCACGAAAACGATATTCATGGGTATGTTTGCCCTCAACATAGAGCTGTCCAAGGTTAACCTCGACGCGTTCTCTATCATCTGGGTGGATATGATTTAGCCAGAAGAGTGGGTCGTTTAAAAACTGGCTGGGCAGGTAACCTAATTGTTGCTGGATGTTATCTGTAATGAATGTCGCACCAAAGTCCCCGTAAGCACGACAGGTATAAGTGACAACTGGACTATTTTGAAGCAGTTGATAGGTTTTATGCAGCGATATGTTATTTTTTAAACTGGTCACAAGCAAACACCTTCCGTAGCATTTTTATATGGAGATAATTTAAAGCCAGATAAAACACGCGACAAAATGACAACAACATCGTCGATAATATGTATTTATTTGTTTTTTATCAAACGCCAATTCAAATTAGAAGTGCAATCCCTGTCAGTTTAGAGAATACCTGACTGGGGGTTTGATATCCAAGTCGTTTTCTCGGGCGGCTATTTAATCGGCTCATGACATGATCAATATCTGCTTGTGTAATATCAGTAAAGTCACTTCCCTTCGGAAAATATTGCCGAATAAGTCCGTTGGTATTTTCGTTAGTGCCGCGCTCCCATGATGAATAGGCATGGGCAAAATAAAAATCTGTTTCAAGCGCTTCGGCAATAAATTCATGATCAGTAAACTCTTTGCCATTATCTGAGGTCAACGTATGGACTTTTAGCTTGTAGGGCTTGAGCAATTGAATAATGGCTGTGCCGACGGCGTCGGCGGTTTTCCTTTCCACCTTATGAATAAGCGCGACGCCGGTCTCTCGCTCAGTTAAGCTGACGAGTGCTTGCTTATGGTGTTTACCGATGATGGTATCTGCTTCCCAGTCACCAATTCGGCTTCGCGTCTCCACGACACTGGAGCGCTCATCAATGCCTTTTTGGTTTGGAATACTACCTCGGTGTTCTGTGGTGCCATATCGCTTCTTACGCGCTTTCTGGCAGCGGAGATATGTCCACAAGCTACCACCCCGCCTGCTTATCCGCATAGACACGCTGGTAAATCGTTTCATGGCTGATGCCTGGTTGCTGAATGGCATCCAGGTGACCACTGATTTGCTCAGGACTCCACTCTTCTCTGAGCTTCTCCTCGACAAATTCCCACGTTGTCTCATCAAGGGTACGCGCATTCATCGCCCGGCGTTCATCGGCTTTACGTTGGGCTTGCTGAGGACGATAACCCCGTTTTCCTCGATTACGGGATAGTTCTCGGCTGATCGTAGATTCACTCCGCGCTAGCAAATGAGCGATCTCTTTTTGTTGATGACCTGCTTTATCTAAAATGGAAATCTGGTATCTTTCTGCTTGGGTAAGGTGTGTGTAGTTCATTCTCGCAATTTCGACTGGCCGGTCAAAAAGGCTTGAATGCTAACGCATCTTGCCCCCTTAACGCATGGTTAATCGTAATTGCACTTCATTCCTGAATCCGCCGTTAATGATAAGCAGTTACACAGATTTTAGTACAGTCTCTTAATCTGTTGATGGCAGCGACTGCGTGGAACTTGAAAAAGTGGCTGATCGCTTTTTTGGCGCTATTTTTTCCCTCATTGCTAACGGTCGGCTCATCGAGATGAGTTTGTTAATGTATTTGTGCTTGGGTAGACCATCCGATGTTGACCTGGATGGCCCCGTTTTCCGGATATCGTGATAACAAACCTTTTTTAAGGGTCGACTAACTACCCTTAAAAGCCAGTATTTCAGGAAGTGTCGCATTTATTCAAGACAACCAGCCTCGCAACATCTAAACTTTCCCAATCTTCAATGAATTGGGAGAAAATGCTTTGGAACCCCTGAAATTTAGATACACCATACTTTATGTTAACGATGTAAGCGATACTCTCAAATTCTACAAGACAGCATTTGGGATAGAAACCTCTATGCTGCATGAAAGCGGGGATTACGGCGAGTTAGATACAGGTGGCACTAAACTATCGTTTTCTTCTCTTGAACTCATGAAAGAGTTAGGAAAAAAGCCCGCTAAGGCCAATCCCAATACACCCTCATTTGAAATAGCCTTTGAAACCAATGACGTAGGTGCTGCCCTCGCCAAGGCATTAAGCGCAGGTGCCTTGCTTGTACAGGATGCAGAAGAGATGCCATGGGGCCAGACAACCTCTTATGTCACTGACAACAATGGCTTTTTAGTTGAACTTTGCACACCAATAGCAGCTCAACCGTAACCAGAATCACTCAACTGACCAATAAGCTCAGGTGTTTTTATTATCTTATTAGGAGTAGACCTAAACCAACGTTGAAACTCTCTAGTCATATGAGATTGATCAGAGAACCCATGCATTTCCGCAACACAAGATAGACAAGGGGCCGAATCTAAGTCTTTACCTGCTTTCCTAACCCTGGCTAATTGAAACCAGTAGCCAGGGGTTCTTCCGGTTTTATTAACAATAAGCCTTTGAAGAGTTCGGAGGCTAACCCCCAACCTGACAGAAGCCTGCTTAATCGAAGTAATATCACTAGATAAACAATCCAGGGCTTCGCCAACAGATAAATCTAAACTCGTAAAATCATCTAAAATACTTTCCACTTCATCAGTAACAACATCGTGACTTGTAAGACAGCCTATAAGCTTGCTCTCGTTGAATTCAACACCAGGCCTCATACGAAACCCAATAAGTTTTGAATTGCCTTCTACATAAATATTCTTTGACTGATCAAATAGCGGAGATACAAACCATTTTGGTCTTTCCTTCCCCACCACCTTCAAAATCACATCACGACAGCCATCTGGCAATACAGCCGTAGAAGAACTCACGTCACAACTCGAGTTCCAAACTGATAGCAAATTATTACTCATACTCTATTTCACATAACGCCTTGCTAACCAGCCATTTGCTGCGGGGCTTTTTTGCGGGATAATAGCGAAGCGATCCGCAAAAAAGTACCGCGGCAAAGGGTCTGAGTTGAGCTAATTGTTATGCGCTCTCTATTTATACGCATAGATATAGTACATACTAATGTCATTCCATATGCCTTTTTCTGTAATGAGCTTTTCAATGTTTGACTCGTATTCCTGTTTACATTGCAGCATTATTTCAGGTGGCACATTAGATACCGGATGCGGGTATTGTCCAGGAAAAAAATCACTTCGATCTATCCATGAAACTCTTGCTTGTTCAGCAGGCATATAATAGCCAGCTTCTTCAACACGAATCTCGACTTTACTAAAGCCCGATTCATTGAGTAATTGTTCACTCTTTTCAATGGAGCCCGTAGCACTATTGATTAAGTAAGGATAACCATGTTTGGTAAAAACTTTTCGCGCTTCACGAACCCAGTAGTACGATGTTTCAGGAATGGCGTGAAACCCAAGGATACCGCCTGGTTTAAGTAAACTGTACCATTGGCGCAATGTTGCTAGTGGATTAAGTATGCAGAAGAATGCCGATGCGCAGTAGATTCGGTCAAAGCTGTTATCAGAAAAGGTCAACTGTTCTGCATCGGCGAGTAGAAATTCAAGATTACTTAAATCCGAGTCAGCCAGTTTCTTGTTTGCCTCGGATAGCATACCTTTTGAAAGATCAACTCCTATCACTTTTCCATTTTTACCTACAAGTGGTGCAGCATGAAATGCAATCGTACCCGTACCAGTACCGATATCCAGAATGGAATCACCAATGTTCGGTGACATGTCATTAATTAACTTAAGTGCAGTTTCTCGATGCCATTGACTCTTTTCATGATTCCCACTTCTTTCGTCATAAGTATCAGTGATATGCTTATGGTACGCCTGTATACCCTTATTCATGTGCTTCCTTTGACGCATAACGAGCCTGTAGAAAAACCCATTGAAGCAAGCGGCAGTACTCGTTTCTAATTTCATTATTCATTAACATCTATTGAATCGAATATTTGTCAGTTAATCAATCACTATATGCTTTGATTCATCAGTTTTTGACTTATTCGTTCACGTAGCTCCCCATTGCCATCCATAGCGGTGGATCTTGAAGATATTCTGGATCATTGCCATTAACTGCCACTGTGCGTTGACTTTACGCTTGCCTCTCAGCGTGAAGCGTTTTATTCCAATGTTCTCGGTAATGTTGCCAAACACCGGCTCAACCGTACCGAGGCGCTGACTGTAGATCGCTCTCCCCATAGCTGAGTCGATCTTCTGCTTCATCTGCTCGATCACACCTGTTCTTTTCGCTTCGGTGATGCCAAGCCGGACGTTAACCTGCCTTGGTGTTTGTTGACCCGGTGACCTGAGGCACTGTTTCTTAAGTGGACAAGCTGGACAGTCATGTTCATCTGCTTTGAATTGCATAAAGCGTTGATTGCCAATCTTTCCATCTTTACATTTGAGCCACATTGTCTTCCCTGCCGGACAGCGACAGGTCTGATTTTTTATGCTGACTTTGAAGTCGTCGACCGTGAATTTGTTTTTTGGCTTGAGGCGCGATTTAGGCTTGTGCCGTTCGAATGTCTTGAAGCGTGGATCACGTGACCTGAAACCAGTGTCGGCGATGTAACCATCGAGCCGATGGGCTTGAAGGTATTCGAGTGCCTTCTTATTGTGATAGCCGCTGTCTGCTGTGATCTTTGTCTGTTCTATCTCTCGCTTGCTGAGCTTGAGGTTTTGATGTGCCTGCTCTATGGTCGGTTCTAACAGGCCGTGCTCCTGCCCTTGACCATGGGCTTGTGCGTGGATGATCACCTGATGTTTATTATCCACTGCGGCGACACCAGTATAGCCTTGTACAACGCCATGACTGGTCTTCATCTTAGCACTCTCGTTGTCTGTGATGTTGCTTTGGACAGGCTTGCCACTGACACCTTTGCGTTCTTCGTTTTCATCCAGAAACGCTTTTATCTTGCGACTGGTGCGTTGAAGCTTGTCTTGCTGTTGCGCTTCGCGTTCTACGATCACTTCATCCAGATCTTGCTGATCACTGGTTTGGTGCTTTTTGAGCATGTAGCGTATCGCTTTGTCTATCTTCTGCTTTTTCTTTTTGAGGTCGGCCTTTTTGCCACTCCACGCTTTACTGGCATTGCTGGGCAGTTTGCAACCGTCGATGGCAAACATCTCTTTGCCAATCAACCCCTCTGCATCACAGACCATTAATACCTGAAGGAACAGTCTCGCGATTTCATCGCTTGAGCTGGAGATAAAGTCGGCAATGGTAGTGAAGTGCGGCTGATTATCTGCAGATAACGCCATAAAGAGAATATTCTCCCGACAGAGCTGTTCGATTTTACGGCTACTGGTCACCCCTCTTGAATAGGCCAGCAATACAATCTTCAGCAGGATCTTCGGATCATAGGCTGGTCGGCCATTATCATCGTTATTGAATCGGTAATCGAAGATGGTGAGATCAAGTTCATGCTCAACGAGGTAGGTAAGACTATATTCAAAGGTGCCGGGCAGTATCTGCCGATTGAAATCGATCGGGATCATCTTCACCTGATCGTAGTTGTAGTCTTTAAAGCGAGCCATCTAAAACCCCTTTGTATATCGAATCAACTGCGGGATAGTTTAACTCAATTAGGGTTTTTCTACAGCCTCAACGTTCGCGGTAAGCGGGAAATTCTAGCTTTGCGAGGCTTGTGGCATTCGCCACAAATGAGCAACGCGGAAATTTCTCCGCTTGACCGCGCTTGTTATGCATTTAACCCCATTTCTCGCCAAATACCCATTGTAAGTAAGATTACAAATATAGCTCCAAGACTTGTAAGTAGAGCTAATGCATCTGAATCAACCACACGTATATTTTCTTTAACTCTAATATGGTTTGCCACGAATAAGCCAATGATTCCATATAGTATAAATATTGGTGAAAACGTGATAGCAAGTGACATCACTTTCAGATTTTCACACACACCGCCTTTACAAATTAAAAGATCAATAACAAAGTAGCAGCCCATGCCAATTAACGACATTACAAGAACAGCGACTACATTCACCCACCTAGCGACTGGGCGTTGAGATCGAAAAAATCGTTCCTCTAGTTTATCTCTGATGCTCATATGTATTTATGCATAACGGTTGAGTTTAGCAGCGGCACACTGCACTCGCAGGAAACAAACTGCGACAACGCCCGTCTGCTGCAACGACTGGTTAGCGCTCGGCGTACTGCTTTCACCCAAATAACCCATTTCACTTGCAG
>Ga0316207_10005684_pt1 | contig 10231 bp, 8 predicted proteins | sample 6weekpyrite_MG_FD_204943 | JGI IMG/M metagenome (GOLD analysis project Ga0316207, IMG submission 204943) | Microbial mat bacterial communities from mineral coupon in-situ incubated in ocean water Damariscotta River, Maine, United States -... | ecosystem: Environmental > Aquatic > Marine >...
CCAACGGTAAAACTGCATCATTGTAACCCCCATACTAATAATAAATGGAGGGCCTCAATGAGCGCACTGACTTTCAGTTTACTCTGTGCATTTCTCGCCATTATCTATGGCATTATTTCCATCTTCAGCATCATGAAAAAACCCGAAGGCAACGAAGAGATGCAACGTATCTCCGGTGCCGTTCGCGAAGGTGCGATTGCTTACCACACGCGTCAGTACACTACCATTGGCATGGTGGGCGTGGTTTTATTTATCGTCATGGGCCTGGTACTGGGCTGGCATTCGGCTTTTGGTTTTGCCATCGGCGCTGTTCTTTCTGGTGCGGCCGGTTATATCGGCATGCATGTTTCTGTACGTTCTAATTCACGCACAGCAGAAGCCGCCAGAAACGGTATAAACCCAGCACTTAATGTCGCCTTCAAAGGTGGTGCTATCACCGGTATGCTGGTGGTCGGTCTAGGTTTGCTCGGTGTAGCTGGTTATTACGCCGTGCTTAACAATATGGGCGTTGCCCAAACCGATGCACTGCACGCGATGGTCGGCCTGGCATTTGGTGGCTCACTGATTTCAATCTTCGCACGACTCGGCGGTGGTATTTTTACCAAGGGCGCCGATGTCGGCGCCGATATTGTCGGTAAAGTAGAAGCCGGTATTCCCGAAGATGATTTACGTAACCCGGCCTGTATTGCTGACAACGTTGGCGACAATGTTGGCGACTGTGCCGGTATGGCAGCGGACCTGTTCGAAACTTATGCCGTTACCATTATCGCCACGATGTTACTCGGCGGCCTGTTATTAAAAGATGCCGGTGAACTGGCAATTACTTATCCATTAGTTCTTGGCGGTGTATCTATTATCGGTTCGATTATCGGCACCTTCTTTGTCAAAACATCAGACGGCGCAAAAATTATGAATGCGCTTTACCGGGCAACGATGATTTCAGCAGTTATCTCGGCGGTGGCATTTTATTTTGTCACTAACAATATGATGGGCGACATCAGCATCCCGTTAGACAGCGGTGCTACGGCCGGTGCCACAGAAATTTATTTTGCTGCATTGATTGGCCTTGCCTTAACAGTGGCGATGATTGTTATTACCGAGTATTACACCGCGACGGAATATGGCCCGGTAAAACGCATTGCAGCGGCATCAACTACCGGTGATGGCACCAATGTGATTGCCGGTTTAGGTGTATCAATGAAATCTACGGCACTGCCTGTACTATCAGTTTGTGCTTCGATCTGGGGCGCATACTACCTGGCAGGCCTTTACGGTATCGCCATTGCTGCAACTTCAATGTTATCTATGACCGGTATTATTGTCGCACTGGATGCTTATGGCCCAATCACCGATAACGCTGGTGGTATTGCTGAAATGGCAGAACTTCCCGATGATGTACGCAACACCACTGATGCACTCGATGCTGTTGGTAACACCACCAAGGCCGTTACCAAGGGTTACGCAATTGGTTCCGCAGGCCTGGCCACACTGGTACTGTTTGCGGACTATACCAATACTTTAAGCGCAGCCGGAAAAGTTGTCACTTTTGATTTATCAAATCATATGGTGATTATCGGTTTGTTTATTGGTGGTCTGATCCCTTACCTGTTTGGTGCGATGGCCATGGAAGCAGTGGGTCGTGCCGCCGGCGACATCGTTAATGAAGTACGCCGTCAGTTTAAACAAATGCCGGGTATTATGGATAAAACCGAAAAGCCGGATTATTCAAAAGCCGTCGACATGCTGACCAAGGCAGCGATTAAAGAAATGATCATCCCTTCTTTATTGCCTGTTATCGTGCCGATTCTGGTTGGGTTATTACTGGGTCCAGAAGCGCTGGGCGGCGTACTGATTGGTACCATCGTCACCGGCCTGTTCGTTGCTATTTCCATGACCACCGGTGGTGGTGCCTGGGATAACGCGAAAAAATATATCGAGGATGGTAACCACGGCGGCAAAGGTTCAGATGCACATAAAGCTGCAGTAACCGGCGACACCGTTGGCGATCCGTATAAAGATACAGCAGGTCCCGCGATTAACCCGTTAATCAAGATTATGAATATTGTTGCACTCTTGTTAGTGCCACTACTTTAATCACATCACACTTGTATAAAAAGGTATGGTTCTTCAATGAACCATACCTTTTTTTGGCTGGTAAAAAACTCTATCTACTTATATGACAAACCTGGTACCTGGTGAAGGTATGCATCATTCTCTACCTGTTTAAGCATAAAGTCGTCAACATCTGCGCGTGATATTTTTAAAGCTTTTAATTGATCTGCTCCGTCAAAGCCATGAAAATACTGATCCGTTTTATTTTCATATGTAAAAGCACCTGGCCACACAATGGTCCAATCTAGGTCGCTACTCATTACATGCTTTTCCTGCTCAATAAGACAAAAGAAGCAACCGAACTGCTGTTGGCTATGCTATCGATTCAACACTGGGAACAGCTGACAAAAGAATCAGGCTGGTCGCAAGCCCAATATATTCAACGAATGAAAGTATTGTTAATTAACACATTCATTCAAAATAGTAAGTAAACACCTTTCCAGCTCGAACTTTCCTGGTTCAATTTTATTCTGGCAGAAAAACAAAAGGCGCATCCAATGGAAGCGCCTCAATACTTTTCTAATTATTATTCTACTACTTATAGCGAGACTGAGTATAAGCCGTTTATCTTAAGAAAAACTTAAATAATAACAATGACTGCAATCACCAAACTAATAATCTTCTTTATTGTAATCCTGTGCTTGTCGCATCATCAGCACTTTCAAGATTGTAAGAATATATTGTCTGACAAGCTTTAATGATTTCGATATCTCAAAAACCGCTCGATAGAATCATATTTGCTTATTTATAGATAAAAAATTATATGTGTTTAAAGTCACATTAAATGGAATAATTATGTAGCTCCGCTAATCTTACTTATCAGGATGATCCAGAAAGCAAGGATGTTTTACTTTTTTTAGATTCCAGTTTGAATCACAACAAACGACTACGCCGAAAAAATATAAACGGATTTTGGTTGTTAATTTCTTCATTTAGAAGAAAACAAATTGACAATAAACCACTAACATAAGGAATAGTGTATATGAAGTATATTAAGCATACGGCCATCGCTACTTTAGCTGCCGTCACCGCGCTTGGCATTTACTTAAACAATAGTGAATTGCCCGAACAACAATCCCCAGCAACAATTTCCAAGCCTGCAACATCCGCCCCCGAACTCTTAAGTCAGGGGCTATCCGATAAGGCATTACTACCAAAGCATGCAGTCCAAGATGACTTGCCTTCTCTTGAAAAAACAACGCTATCAACGCAAATCATTAATCAGGCAAAAACTGCTCTCTTTACTGGCCGGCATAAAAATGGTCAGCTAATGATGATTAAAGCACGTCCTGATTTAGCTGTTAGCGTTGCAGATGCAACTCAGGCTAAAGATATTCTCGTCACCGCAGGCGCAGAATTCTTTTCACTGCGCGATGAAGACGACATAAAAATCACTGAATCCACGATCGATGACTTAAACAATGTTTATTATAGCTATCAACAAACCTATAAAGGCATTCCAGTTGAAGGCCGCATTATCGTTATTCAAACCGATGTCGAGGATGAAATTGCATTAATCTCAGGTCAATTTGAAAGTACTATCAATGTTGACCTTGAACAGTTACAGGATGCAAACACGGCGACAGAACAGGTATTACTTTCATTAGCCGATTCATCTGTATATGAACCTGTGATTCACGAAAAACCCGAGCTAAGAATATTTACCGATGAATCTATCAACACACCGGTGGCGGCATTTCGTTCCGTTGTTGAATACCATGATACTAATGGCATAAATCATCTCGAAGAAGTATTTGTTAATGCAAAAGATGCATCACTACTGAAGAAATATTCTTTGATTAACACCGCTTTAAATCGTCAGGTTTATAGCAATAGAAACAGCTATTGTATCGGTACACCTGGTATACCTGACTATTATGTTTTGCCGGGCACGTACAAGTTCGGTGAATCAGGCCCAGGTTTTTCAGCGGATGCAGAAGAAAAAGCGGTTTATAACAACACAGGGGCATCATACTGGTTTTATAAACACCTTTTTTCACGTGACTCATATGATGGCAAGGGTGTTCGATTAAGGAACACAGTACACGCTAACTTTATGACACCACAATTTAGTTGTAGCGGTAATAATGCACAATATCGTCCCGCACCTTATGACCAGATGATTTTTGGTACAGGTGACAATGGTCCCGGACTTGCAGAAGCACTGGATGTTGTAGGCCACGAATTGACGCATGGTGTTACGCATAACACCAGCGGTCTGAAGTACGAGAAAGAAACCGGCGCTATCAACGAAGCAATCTCTGATATCTTTGGCGCAGGCATTGAAGCATGGTCTCGTTCGGGCGGTAGTAAAACCAGCAATCCTTCCACCATTTCTACGAACAGTGAAACATGGATAGTGTGTGGAAATTGCGAATCAGGCTTGCAACGTTACATGAACAATCCAACTCGTGACGGACGAAGCAAGGACTTTTATCCAGAGCGCTATACAGGTAGCGATGATAATGGCGGTGTACATTTAAATTCTGGCATCATGAACCTGGCCTTTTATTTATTATCCGAAGGTGGCTCCCACCCAAGGAATAAATCCTCTGTTTCTGTAGCAGGAATTGGCTTTAAAAAAGCACTACGCATTTATTACGATGCAAACGTCAACTTTTTTAAAACACTGACCAATACTAACAATGCTTTCTCTGGTGCACGAAATCTATTAGCGCAATCTGCAGAAAACCGTTATGGCAAATGTAGCGCAGAATGGACATCTGTACATCGCTCATTTCTCGCTGTCGGTGTAGGCGGTTCAGTACCAAGCTGCTCTGGCAGCCCTTCTCCATCACCTGAACCAACACCAAGTCCTACTCCAGACCCGGTTGATTCTAACAAAGCATTAACGGCTCAAGCCTATGCCTCCAGTTTTTACCGATACGGCTATGAACCTCTGCGAATGAATGATGACAAATCATCAACACAGTGGAGAAGTAAACAGATATTTAGTCCCTATCAAACTGAATACGTAGCACTGGATTTTGGCAAGCAGATCAGCTTTTCAAATATCACCATCGATTGGTCAGGCAGTGACTACCCACGCTATTTCTATATTCAGACTTTACAAAACAACTACTGGAGAACAATAAAAACGTCTAGCAAATACAGTAGCGGTAAAACCTCTATCAATGTTTCAGGCAGCGGAAATATGATTCGGGTAGTAATGAAGTATGGTGCTTATTATCGCTGGTTTGCGATTAATGAAATCACGGTTAAGTAAACAATCGTAATAATCAACAAGCCCGTAAAGGGCTTGCTGATTTTTTAGATATTACTTTAACTATTTTAGATTATTTAACCGAATCGATAAAAAAAGGCGCTCAACTGAGCGCCCTTTTTCGTTAAAGTTTCTGAATTTCTTTAACTGATACTCTGATAATAATCCATCAGAATCTGTGCCACTTCAGGACGCGAGAACTCTTTAGGTGGTGCAATACCATTACCTAACATTTCACGCACTTTAGTACCTGATAACAACACGAAGTCTTCTTTGGTGTGATCCGGTGCTTCACACATCATCACTACTTTATCAAGTTTCTTCGAGTAAGCCGTGTGATCTGCTTTAAAGATTTCGATATCCAAAGCACCTGCTGGCACCTGTTCTTCGAAAATGGTTTGTGCATCAAACGCACCATAGTGATCACCCACACCGGCATGGTCACGACCGATAATAAAGTGCGTAGCACCCATGTTCTGACGAAATGTTGCGTGCAGTACTGCTTCTCTTGGACCTGCATACAACATATCGAAACCGTAACCGGTAACCATCGCACTGTTTTCAGGGAAGTACAGCTCAACCATTTTACGAATCGCTGCATCACGAACCGGTGCTGGGATATCGCCTTTTTTCAGTTTACCCAACAGCATGTGAATCACAAGACCATCACATCCTAAACGATCCATCGCCATGTGGCATAATTCTTCGTGCGCCAGGTGCATTGGGTTACGAGTCTGGAACGCAACAACTTTTTTCCAGCCACGTTCAGCAATTTCGTTACGAATTTCAACCGCGGTACGGAATGTGTCTGGAAATTCTGTCTGGAAATAAGAGAAGTTCAAAACTTTGATAGGACCAGATAAAACAACGTTACCCTGCGCGTTGAATGCATCAACACCCGGGTGTGCTTCATCCGGGCTTGCTGCATAGACTTTATCGGCAATCAGCTTTTTCTCATCGGCTGATAATTCTTCTACCGCTTCAACATCCATCACAGCCAACACAGGATTGCCTTCAACATTAGGATCTTTCAGTGCGATGCGATCACCGGCTTTAATGCTGCCAGCATCATCAACCAGGTTTAATACTGGCGTTGGCCAGAACAGGCCCGATGAGGTTTTCAAATCAGTTGCCACTGACAATGCATCGGCTTTATTCATATAACCGGTCAACGGATTAAAATAACCAGCACCCAGCATTACTGCATTAGCGGCAGCAGCTGAAGTCACCATAATCGAGGCCAGACCCTCAGCTTCTTTTTGCAGCGCATCGTTTTCAGCTGAATCATAAACAAATAATGGATTCAGTTCGTCAGAACCGTGTGGTTTGATCATGTGACTCTCCTAAGATTTTCTAAATATTATTCTATTAATCAGTCTTCTCTATTAAATAATGACAAGACCTAAAATTTTTAGTGGCACTATCATAATGCATAAAGCGCCTAAAGCTTATTCATAGTATTAAGGCAGGGATGAGTTATTTTTATATTCTAAATTACTTATAAAGCCTCTATGTTTAAATAGTTAACTATCGATATCTACATCTCGTAATTGTTTAGCCGCATCTTCCGGGCTGATGGTGCTAACGAATAATCCACTACCTAATTCAAAACCGGTTGGTATAGATGTCCTCGGGCAAACTTCCAGATGCCAGTGGAAGCTTTCAGTGCAGTTTTCATATTCCTCGGCTCGCGGTACCGAGTGCAAAAAGAAATTAAACTGCGCACCACCGATGACTTTTTCCAGCCTGGCCATGGTGCGTTTCATTACTCTCGCCAGGTCTTGCAAATCTTCGTGTTTGATTTCCAGAAAATCGCTCTGGTGAGTAAGCGGCATGATATGTACTTCCCATTCATATCGACTGGCAAACGGCTTGATCGCCACAAAACGCTCGCCTTTTTCAACCACGTACTGCCCAACATTCACCTTGCGGCGTACTTCGCCGGATTCACGATCGTAAATCGTCGCTTCATAGGTCAAGGCTTCATCAATTAAACTACAGAACACACACTGGTTATGCTTTCTATAATACTGGCGCGAGTATTCAACTTCGTTAATGACATTTTCAGGCACGACTGGCATCGCAATTATCTGGCTATGCGTGTGTGGAATACTGGCGCCAGCAGCCGGGCCAAAGTTTTTAAATACCAGTACATATTTCAGTCGGGGATCCGATTCATATAGCTCGGCCATGCGCTGGCGGTAGGCACCAAATAAGGTCTGTAGATGATCTTCACTCATTTCATAAACAGATATGCCGTGATTGTCGTGATCAATAATCACCTCGTGGCGACCATAGCCATTAATCACCTGCTGCAGACCAAAATTTATCCCGGTTTCTTCTTTGTCATCACCGAGTACGGGGAACAGATTTTCAACAATACGCACTTTCCAGTTCGCTTCATTTGGAAAGGCTGCAATCGTTGCCGGTGTCTTATCTTCATTACCTTTGCAAAACGGACAGGTCTCCACATGTTCACGTCCATCGCGTTTAACAACTTCCTCCTGTTTTCGCGGTCGCATACCACGAGCCGTTGCCACCAGCACAGATTCACTGGGCACGATTGGATTAATTCTGATCTCGCGAACAATATCATCAGCCATGAAGATATCCTGAATAAATTAGAAAAGTTTAAATAACTAAATGAAGAATAAATTTACAGTAATAAGCTGTAACTTAATAAACAAAAATGCTTATTTGAGCATAAAATACATAGTTTAATTTATATCTATATAATAATTTATTAAACTAGTTAGCGTATTAATTTTTATTAGATACATGCTTGAAAAACAAATACATCCATAAAAAAAGCACGCTTTTAGAAGCGTGCTTTTTCATACTAAATTTAAATTTAGTCGTGCTGTACGAACTTATCTAAAGGTCTGTGCAGCAAATAGCCTTAAGGTTTCTTAGGCGTCTGGTATGGCTGTTCTTTCTGGAAAGATTTCCATTCAGTTGTATAGCCAACATGAAACTTACCGGGTACGATTTCTTTTTGTGTTGTTGTTACGTACTCTGTTTTACCTGTTGGCACCTTAGGTCGTGTAAATTCACCCATAATCTTGACTCCTAATAATTTTAATAGTGGGAGGAATATTAACATAGTGTCAGCCCCTCCACTTAAACTGACTAAATTCTATACCCTTCTAGCGCGTGTAATGCGCCTTCTTTGGTAATACATGCCGCACACCCCCCTGAGGGTTTTCAACATCACCCTTATATCTAGGGATGATGTGAATATGAACATGCAAAATACTCTGTCCAGCTGCCGGACCTATATTGACCCCTATATTATAACCATCTGGCTGAAACTCCTCATCAATGTTTTTTTTCTCCTCATTAATAAGTTCCATGCAGGCTTTAACTTCTTCCGCCGTCAACTCAAAAAAACTGGCAACATGACGCTTTGGAATAACCAGGGTATGACCCGGGCTCACCCCATAGGTATCGCGCGCGCTATACGCAAGCTCACTATCAAGGGACACCCCTTGAGGGTCTGTGCAAAATAAACAGGGATTATTCGGGTCTCGCTTTTTTTCTTCAGATGACAAAACTTCAGTACCTTTTATAACTCTATATTATTAACTAAATAACTCTCGTTTTTATTGAATTCAAGCACTTCCATGTCAGCTAACATAATCATTAGTTTTTCAATTTTCACATCTTTTTATACAAAAAGATAATAACAAGTTAATCATATTCCCTAAAAGAAGTTAATACAGTAAATGATAGCCTGACACGTTATAATTCAGCGCTATATCTACCAATTCTTAAAGAGGAAACTATCTGTGGCATCTAACAAAGGGCGCGCTTATTTCGGCATCTCTGGTTATCACTTCGATCCAGATATGGTGACAAAAACTATTGGCCTGGAGCCTACCTCAACCAATGATGCTGGAAAACATGGCAGTCTGGATAAACCTGTCATCAGCTCATGGGAATTTTCTACTGAAACACTAGATTCAGACATGCAAGAGCTGGATATTTATAAACTCATCGATGATGACATACTTAAAAAAATCGAGCCCGCTAAGGACAAAATTATTGAAATATGCAAAGCACATAATTTATCCCCAAGACTCGGCGTAGAATTAAGCTTGTCGATTGATAAAGATGAAACTACACCCGATGTTGGTTTTGGCTCTCGTGTTACTAAATTTTGTTCAGATATTGGCGCATTTATAAACATCGATTACAAATTATCTGATCGCGTTTAATTCGAAACTGGGACAGCTGCCTGGGAGAATACCAGGGAGCCTGCCCGGCTAAGCTGAAATATATTGCCAGATATATAAATTATGCAGCTGAAGCACCTGCAAGCTTCTTCGCTTTGTTGATTTGCTCTTCACAATATTTTGCACATAACGGTTGTAAAGCATGTGGGAAACACTCCATGATGATTTCAATATCATCGGCCACCTCATCCGCGAGCATGGCATCATTGGTTAATTCTGCCAGTTCGTTTCGTGCTGTTGCCTTGTTTACCCTGCAAAGTACAGACAGATGAACCGGCCGCTGCTGCTCCATACAAACTTTCCAACCCGTCTCATAAGATCTTACAGCCTCTTCAAAGCGATCAGGGTTTTCTTCCGATTCCGCCAGATTGTGTAACACCACGCCGCAATTATTATGTGCAGCCGCCAGTTCAACCGGATAATTATCCGCATCGAGCTCTGGAATCGCATTTTTGAAGGCCACTACGGCTTTCTGGAAAGTACGATTGCCCTTCAGGAGTACGCCGTAACTATGAAAAGTCATGCCCAGTTGTAACATGATCAGCTTCCATTCTTCTGGCGTATCTTTTTTCGTAAATACCAGTAACGCTGCAGTATAAGCATCAACCGCTTTATTCAGTGCTTTTGCATCTGATTCAAGACGCCCAAGCGCTTGCAATGC
>Ga0316207_10005685_pt1 | contig 10229 bp, 9 predicted proteins | sample 6weekpyrite_MG_FD_204943 | JGI IMG/M metagenome (GOLD analysis project Ga0316207, IMG submission 204943) | Microbial mat bacterial communities from mineral coupon in-situ incubated in ocean water Damariscotta River, Maine, United States -... | ecosystem: Environmental > Aquatic > Marine >...
ATTTAATTGAGTGGGCTGATATAATCCTTGTTATGGAAAAGTTTCATAGGAATAAGGTCTCTAAAAAATATAAAGACTTATTAAAAGACAAAAGGCTAGTAGTTCTCGAAATACCTGATAATTATGAGCGCATGCAACCTGAGTTAGTTAAACTATTAAAAGCCAAGGTGTCCAGGGTGGTTTGTTTATAAAGCTTACATGTATCAAAATACGTTTTAGCAGCAGTGTGTTATAACGTCGTATTACTTGGCTCTTTCAAATATATTTATAAGATTCCAGAGATGACTTATGAATCTACACCTTTATTGATAAATTACCTCAGTCGTTAAACGTAAGCTCTGTATGGTGACAATAAGTGAAATTTTATAATGATCCAGTGAAAGTCGATGAATACGAGAAAATGTGTGATGATTATGATGGCACAGAACTCTATAAAATTATTGACAAACACCTAAATAAAAATACGACATTCTTAGAGCTAGGTAGCGGACCAGGTAATGATATTCAATATTTTAAAGAAAAATATAAAGTCACAGGGTCTGACTTGTCTGATGAATTCCTAAGCCGTTGCAGGGAAAGGTTTGTCGATGTCCCTTTTGAGAAGCTCGATGCTGTATTAATAGAAACAGACGGAATGTATGATTGCATATTCTCAAACAAAGTATTGCATCATTTAGATCGGGAAAAATTAGAGCATTCATTTAAACGGCAGCAACAGGTGATACAACCAGGTGGTAAATTTGTTCATACGTTCTGGTTGGGTGATAAAGTATTCACAATGGAAGGTATGTTGTTTGTATTTTATGATCGTGACGAGTTGCTTGCTCTGGTCTCTAGATATTTTACTATCCTGGAGCTCTACGATTATAAAGAGTTTGAAGATGGCGATTCAATATTAATAGTGGCTAAGAACGATAAACTCAAATAGTAGAATCTTTTTTGATCTTGCTACTCTGGAAAAATCACTATTTAGAGCTTATGAACGTATGAAGTTTTGATTATGTGACGAGCGACAACAAGGAAAATTGAAACATTGCTTGATTATAATGGAAAAGCTAGTCAATTTTATTTACACAATCAGTTATAAATTACTTATCTATCACTCTTATTGTTGAGTAAAGTCAATATATTCAAAAGTTTACGTTATATGGCGCAATAAATGCTTAACTTTACTAAGGAAGGTTAATTTAATTACTTATAATTGATTGGAGATAAATATGATGGATGTCAGATATCTAAAAGTAATATTTGCAGGTCTTTTAATTAATGGATCAGCGAATGCTGGAGTAATCAATTTTAGTGAAAATTTTAATGCCCCAACTACAGGAATAAATTATGTAGGTAGCGCGTCCCAAACAAGTTTTGGCGGAGGCTCTGCACAGTTAACACCAAACGCGTATGGTCAAAGTGGAGCTATCTGGAATAGTACTGCTGTTGAGTTTACTTCTTTTTCTACTTCATTTGATTTTATTATTGGCCCAAGTGCAGGTAATGGTGCTGATGGTTTTACATTCTCAGCTATCGATGCAGGAACTTATGATTCAAGTACTGCAATAGGTGGTGCAGGAGGCGGGCTTGGATATTTAGGGCTAGGAAACAGCTTCGCCGTTGAATTTGATACATGGAATAATGGATCAGTAGATGGATTTAACGCAAATCATGTCGGAATTAATCAGGATGGTAGTATTGATTCATTAGCGCGTCAGAATCTTCCTTTTTCATTAGAAACAACAGATGCATCTAATTGGCATACGGCCGACATTGCGATGGATGATAACGGATTGCTAACTGTTGAGATTGATAATAATCTGTTCTTATCTCAGACATTAACTGGATTTAGCAATAATGTTTATTTTGGTTTCACTAGTGCTACTGGTGGTGCTCGAGATGGGCACTATATTGATAACTGGGATCTGACTGCTAGTGTTCCTGAGCCAGGTACGTTAGCGCTTATGGGGCTAGGTTTAGCTGGACTAGGTTTTTCACGCAAATTTAAAAAATAAACATTCAGTAGAGTAAGTAAATAAAAAAACCGCCTTCAGGGCGGTTTTTTTACGAGTTTAACGATTTAAATAATCTATTTAATAATCTAATCTCTGAAATCATGAGAGTTTATTGTCATTAATAAAAATATGATAATCCCACTTTAATATGATCATCATTTCGATAGTTGTAGGTGATATCGTTCTGATCAATGTTCGAGAATAACCGGGCTTCGAGTTCTATTTTTATATCATCACCAATTCGCTGACTGGCTTCGATTGAAAATATTTGCGACTGGTTGTCGGCGTCAATAATAAAGCCTATCAAAGCTTCGGTAGACTGTTCGTTATTTAATGAGAAGCGAAGGCCGAGCATGATGTCATTCTGGAACGGAGTGGCTGCATTGTCGCCTCGGTCATCAAACAGGTATTCATTAACAATGCCGAGGTCGGTTGCGGTTTCGTAAATACCATAAAAAGTATATTCATAGCCTGCGGTTAATGCTGTGTATGTGTCGTTATTAGATTTCCGACCAATGATTTCAGCTTTCCAGATCCAGTCCTCAACGGTGCCGGTTACATCAAGGCCGATTTGCTGAATCTGGGCATAAAACGGCACTAATACTAATTCACTGCTGGTATTGAATGTTGGTATTAAGTTCGGGTTGCGTGAAGTACCATCAAAATAACTAAGGCCGATGTCCCAGTCTTCAATGGTTTTAAAAAAACGTAATGCGATATCAATATTGTTTTCTTCATCGCTGGATTCATACTGCGTAAGGCTGTCATCTACAATCAGTTCTGGGCGCAGGCGTCCTTCAGCGCCCGCAAATATACGTTCCCTGAAATAGGGCAGAACGAAGAGGTCAAGGTTGCCCCAGTCTTTTTCAAAGCTGAGTTTAATCATTGGCTGGCCAAGTTTTTCTTCGCCATCAAAACTTTCAACTAAATCGGTCTGGTTAATAATATCGACAAGGTGTTGTGATTCGGTTGAGCCCCAGTAAACCTTGCTAATACCAATGCGTAATTCATAATCATCGGTCACCGTTTGCCAGTACAGTTCGCGGATGTCGGCATGGCTTCGGTTTTCGTCGTGCTGGTCGATGCGGCCAAAGGGTTTAAACAGTGCCGTGTTGCCATTCTCGAGTTCATGGTAGATTTCTGGTTCGATAGCCATAGACAGATAATTGTCATGTTGTTCAGGTGATAGTGCATCAGAGGTGAAAACTTGCAGGTCGATATTAACCAGGCCGGTAATTTCCGTTTCTGCATTGACTATAACCGGTGCTGTTAAAGAGCACAGCAAGGGAAGTATTAAGCTTTTTAATTTATACTTCATTCTCAATTATCTCGCTTGGCTCAAGTTTATCAACACCGGGGCTGACAATTCCGGGATTAAGTTTTTCCATAATGTCCTGCGGCGATACATTACCGGATTTGGCGCGAAGCAGGCCTTTTATCGTGCCTTTGGCAATCATCTTGTTGCGGCTATAAAAAACCTGTTCGAGATAAAACCATTTGTCATCCCAGTGAGTGATCTGCGTGTGCAGCTGGTAACTTTGCCATAACTTTAATGGCCGTAAAAAATCAATCGTCGCGGTACCGACAATTGGCATCCATTTGTTCTTAACAGCCATGCCGAGTGTGCCTGAACGCTTGAGTAAGTCCATACGTCCCAGGTCCATAATAGTTAAGAAACGACCATTATTCATATGAAAGTTAATGTCCAGGTCATTGGGCAGGACTTTCATATGAATCACTGAAGTAGCCAGCGGGGCAATCGGTGTTTTACCCCAACTTTTTAGCAACAGGTAAATCAGCCGAAAATACAGATTCATTAACGTGCCCGTTTCAGGCTGTTACGACTAAAGTCTTTTGACTTAAGGCCGGTTTTAAATTTGTACGATTTCCAGCTCAGTGTTGTACTCTTGCCGGTGACATGATTTTCCATCAGCATATGATCGGCGCGCCAGTAGCGCTCGAGATATTTCTTGTACTGGGTGAAGGTCAGGGTTTTTAACTTCGAGTTTTTACGGTCGTAAAAGACAATCTTTTCTGGGCGTAAATCTTTTTTATTGATCCAGGTAATTAAACGTTTATAACCTGAGTTCTTATAAGTGGGTATGCGCTCAATGACATAGCAGTCAATGCCATTGATGTTTTCATCTTGCATATATTTGTAGCTATATTTATCAACTTCCTGTGACGACAGGTCTTCGAACGCAAATTCACTGCCCATAAACGGGCCTGACTTGTTTCGTGATGAAATGCGCTTAACACGTTTTAGTGAGGGCAGGTAAAGCCATTGCTCATCCGGTTTGTGTGAATGCGAAAAAGTTAGGAAAGCGGTGCCTTTTACATCTTTCGGTGTATCAAAAATTGACAGGCTCTTATCACCATCACCGGTCACTTCAAGAGTTTTAATCCGTAGTTCTCGTATACTAGATTCACCCTGCTTGTTTCTAAGCTCCATGGTTAACGTGGCGACAGAGTCGATGAAGCCGCTTTCCTGCTGATCCATTTCATTGGCGATTCGCAGGCCTTTTTCTTCAGCGGTTTCTGCCTGTGCTGATAGGCTAAATGCAGATATGACGAAAAGAATAATTATGTTGTTAACTAATTTTTTCATGCGTTAACTTCCTCTGTTTTAATCAGAACGGGGGGGAGTAATAAAAAGTCGATAACCAGTGCCAGGGTGATGACAATACTGGTCATCAGTCCCATGCCTGAGTTGAGTTCAAACGATGATAGCGAGAGGATCATAAAGCCAGCTACTAATACGATTGAAGTCACCCAGAGAGCGACGCCAACATTGCTAAAGGCATATTCTACTGCCTCGGGTGCGGAAAGGTTTTTCTCGCGCCGCGCGCGCAGGTATTTGCTTAAAAAGTGGATTGTATCATCTACAACAATGCCCAGTGTCATAGCGGTGACTACGGAGAGGCTGAGGCCAACTTCACCCACCAGTAAACCCCACAAACCAAAGGCGGCGGCAGCAGGTAATAAATTAGGCAGGAAACTGATTATGCCGTATTTAACGGATTTTAATGCGATGAATAAAATCAGCGAAATAAGTACCAGTGCGACCGTGGTGCCGGTGAGCATGCTATTGATATTACGTTTACCAATATGCGCAAACATAATGGTCGGACTGGCGCCATCAGTAACCAGGGCAGGTGTGTTTTGTTGTAGCCAGCTATTCGCTTTTTTCTCCAGCGCAAGAATTTCATTGCTGGATAAATTGTCAAAGGTGACGGTAACACGTGTTGCCGTTTTCTTCACATTAATCTGGTTGTTCAGGTCGAGACCGTACGGTAACGACATTTCATACAGTAATAAATACTGAGCAGCCAGTTCTCTTTCTTTAGGCAGCGCGTAATAATCCGGATTATCACCGTGCATATTTTTGTTAAGGCGCTTAAACGTGTCGGTGATGGTGTTGACATGCAGTACGCCGGGCTGGGTTTGATACCAGCTAACAAATCGATTGACCTGTTTTAAGAATTCCGGTTCAGAAATGCTGCTATCGTCGCCAGCAGGTATCGAATAATCGATAAAATATGTACCGGTTAAATGTTCAGCGGCGAAGTCAGTGTCTGTTCTGAACTCAACAGATTCATCAAAATATTCAACGAAGACATCGTTAAGTTCATTGCGCGGCAGGAAGGAAATCATGATGATTACAACAAGGCTGCTAACCCAGAAAAGTGGGCGATGTTTTCTGACAACAAAACGACCAAGCCTGTCCATGAATTCGGAACCGCGAATTTCTTTACGGTTATGCACCGGGAAGATGCTGATCGCTGCGGGTAAAAATGTAATCGATAAAATAAACGCGTAACCAACACCCATTGCCGCAATATTGCCTAAATCATGAAACGGAGGCGAGTCGCTAAAGTTCATGGTTAAAAAGCCCAGAGCTGTTGTCAGGCTGGTTAAAAATATCGGCATGAAATTAACCCGCATGCTTTCCAGTAGTGCCTTAATTTTATCGGCGCCGCGGTTCATTTCGTGGAACATCGTCACAATTAAATGGATGGAGTCAGCGACCGCCAGTGTCAGTATGATGGTAGGTGCTGAAGCCGACGGCGGCGTAAGTTTAATGCCCAGCCAGCCCGCGGTTCCCATCGCCGCCATAATACTCAATAGAATCACAAAGATGGTAATGATCGTTGCGGTGATGCTACGAGATAGTAGTAAAAGTGTAATCGCTATCATTAAAAAGCTCAGCGGAATCAGCGTCTGCATATCGTTCTGGCTAGCTTCGGCGAACGCGTTGTTCATCATCACCATGCCGATCAGGCGAATTTCTATTTCCGGGTATTTTTCCAGCATCTTCGCTTTCAGGTCACGAGCAAAGCTAACAACCTCGGGTGTTTCCTTGTTTAAGTCTTTGCCAGGAAACTGGATTACAACATTCACACCGGTGTGTTTGGCGTCTGGTGAAATAATGCGGTTGCGTAATTGAGGTTCATTGGTCGCGACTTTTTTACGATGCTGAATATCGGCCTGGCTGTAACTATCGAGTTCAAGTACCAGGTCTTCAACAATCAGGTCGTCTTCCTCGGATTCTGTGTTCTGAAAATTACTGATGGAATCTACACGAATTGAGTACGGTGTTTGCCAGGCTTCGTCAGTAATTTCCTGAATCGCTTCTAATACTTTTGGCTGGAATACATCACCGGCCTTTGGCGAGATAACAAACATGACATTGTCATTTTTTGTATAGGTGTTTTGTAAATGCTCGAATGCTTTTAGCTGGGGGTTGTCTTTGCCGAAGAATATTCGATAGTCATTACTAAAGGAGAGATTTTCGCCGCCTTTGCCAAGCATCATCACCGCGATGATGCTGAGAATTAAAACAAGATACTTTCGTTGCACAATCCATTCTGCATATCTGTTTATCATGGTTCACCTATAAAAGTTTGAGGGACTTCATTTCTTCGGGGAAAGCTTTTGTACCTATATCAAGATAATATTTTTCAATATCAAAGCTGCTGCTTAACGGTTGCCAATGATAACCATCGAGTAATTTTTGAGCGGTGTTGAGAAACTGTTTTTCGGGTAAAACCAGGCCAAGTTCATCGAAGTCGAACTGTGTCTGATTTAATAGAAAGGTACCATAACCCAGTGCCCACATACCGGTAATCATTTCACCGATAGCATCTTCGTTACTGATATTAAGGTCGCCTTCAGTTACAGCCATCATGACAATTTTCTGCGCTGGCTCAATAACTTTCTGCTCAGCAAGATACATTTCATTGAGTAGATCGATGGAGACTTTTTCCCGCATCACCTGGGTTTTAATACTTTGCATATTTTGTACATCAATTGGTCTCATCTGTGCGTGTAATGCGTAGGCGAGAACAAGTGCAGAAATTTTTTCGCGACTGCTGCCAGGATAATTGAGGGCGCGTTCAAATAACTCGGATAAAGAATCAAGGCTGTGACAACAGAGTGTCGAGAGTACGTCTTCTTTGGATTTGAAATGATTGTAGATGGTGCCCTTGGAGTATTCGACCTCGCTGGCGATGCGTTCCATCGAGAACACCTGGTAACCGTCGGTGGCAAGTAGCGTGCGTGCTGCGTCGAGGATCAGCTGTTCCCGATCCCTGATCTCGCGTTCTTTGCGTGAGAGGTTGTCCTTGTCCATTGGTGGATAATATGACGGTACGTCAAAAAATGCCAGATTGTCAAAAATTCTCTGTGACGACGGTATTAAGACAATCGTCTAACTCTATGATTTCATTAAACCAAGCTCAACAAGCTGCTGATAAATACGCTCTGCTATCACCGCATAGCCTGCCGCGTTAGGGTGGTAGGTATCGGACTTTAATTGACGCTTACCGAGAACGGTTGGAATGGTGTCGTTGTCATAAATGACCTTAGTGATCTCGGCTACCTGCTGATACAGCGGCGGCGGTGATAAGGTCAGTGAAGGTTTGGGAACAGCTAGCAACATGACTTTTGCTGAATATGTGCGTGCCAGTTCAATCATTTTCACCAGGTTTGACTCTGTCTTGCTGAGATTATGGTTTTTCAGAATGTCGTTACCGCCATGGCAGATAACAACCAGTGCCGGTTGGTGTTTTTTTAATAAACCGGGTAAGCGCTGTAAACCCCGGGCACTGAATTCACCGGAAACACCAGCATTGATGACACGGTAACCACTTAACTTTTCTAAAACAGCAGGATAATTTTTGTTCTTTCTAGCACCGTTACCTGCCGTCAGGCTGTCACCAAATGCAAGAATGGTGGCGCTTGGTGGTAGCGCAGAATACTGGGCCGTTTGTTCACTGCAAGAAACCGGCAGCAATAAAAATAAAACCAAAAAAGCATGTAATAGTTTTTGCGGCATTGTTACTATCTCGTTTTTGCTGTTAGCTGACCAGGCGAATGTACGACTACGAAAAATTATCATACCTTAATTCTGCTTCGGAACTAAAGGCGGCCTTAAAAACGTACAATGAAGACTTCATCGTTGATGAGGTGATGCCGATCGTCCCTGATCAAAGCGGTGAACATAACTGGGTTCAGGTGAAAAAAAATGGCGCCAATACCGATTATGTTGCGAAACAGCTGGCGCAGTTTGCAGGGGTTAAAGCCGGGGCTGTGAGTTTCGCTGGCTTAAAAGATCGCAATGCCGTGACAACGCAATGGTTTAGTCTGCATCTGCCCGGAAAAGAGAATCCTGACTGGCAGCAATGTCATTCAGATGAGTTTGAGATTCTTCAGTCGTCACGTCATTCACGTAAATTAAAGCGCGGCGCATTATCGGGCAATCGTTTTCAGATTCGTTTGCGTCAATGTGAAGGCGAGGAAGCAGACTGGAATAAACGCCTGCAGTTGATTGCTGAAAACGGTGTGCCGAACTACTTTGGGCCGCAACGTTTTGGTCAGCAAATGAATAATTTATTTCGAGCATCTGAACTGGTTGAAAAAAATAAAATCCAGCGACTCAAACCGCATAAACGTGGCATTTATTTATCGGCCATGCGCTCGTGGATTTTTAACAGAATTGTTTCTGCCAGAATTGCGGACAATCACTTCATCCAGCCACAGACCGGCGATGTGTTTATGCTGGCTAATAGTCATGCCTGTTTTTCAGAAGCGATTACCGATGAATTACGTCAGCGGCTTAACGACAAAGAATTACATTTGACAGCAGCATTGTGGGGGCGAGGTGAATCCATGGCTGGTGAACAGGTAGCTGAACTTGAGCGTTCGATGTCCGAAGAAACACCGGCATTTATGCAAAGTCTGGAAAAAGCCGGCATGAAGCAGGAGCGGCGGGCGATGCGGTTATTGCCTGTCAATATGCAATGGCAGTTTAGCGCTGATAACTGTCTCGATGTCAGCTTTGAGCTGACTAAAGGTAGCTATGCTACCGTTGTTCTCAGGGAGTTGGGTGATATTGTCGATGTCTCGGGACACAATCTGATACGGGGCTGAAATAGTCTGTGCTTCTATTGAAATCACATGCTATTATTGCCGGATATTTTTACAACAATTAAGAACATATAACGACATTTGAAGTATGAATCCAAATTTTCTCGACTTTGAACAACCTATAGCCGAATTAGAAGCCAAGATCGAAGAGTTACGTTTTGTTGGCGATGATAGTGAAGTAAATATCGGTGAGGAAATTGCCCGTTTACAGGACAAATGTCGTAGTTTAACAGAGAGTATTTTCTCGAAGTTAAAGCCATGGGATATCGCCCGCCTGGCACGTCATCCGCAGCGCCCGTATACCATCGATTATATTGATCGTATCTTCACCGATTTTCAGGAACTGCATGGTGATCGTGCCTATGCCGATGATAAAGCCATTGTTGGTGGTGTTGCACGTTTAGAAGGTCGCCCGGTGATGGTGATTGGCCATCAAAAAGGCCGTGACACTAAAGAAAAAATTCGTCGTAACTTCGGCATGCCGAGCCCGGAAGGTTACCGCAAAGCTATGCGATTAATGCAAATGGCCGAGCGTTTCCAGATGCCGATTGTTACCTTTATTGATACACCCGGAGCGTATCCAGGTATTGGTGCAGAAGAGCGCGGTCAATCGGAAGCGATTGCGAAAAATTTGTTCGTGATGGCTGATTTAAAAACGCCTATTATCTGCACCGTGATTGGTGAGGGCGGTTCGGGTGGAGCACTGGCCATCGGTGTAGGCGATAACGTGATGATGCTGGAATACAGTACCTATTCGGTTATTTCACCGGAAGGTTGTGCGTCGATTCTGTGGAAGAG
>Ga0316207_10005686_pt1 | contig 10227 bp, 3 predicted proteins | sample 6weekpyrite_MG_FD_204943 | JGI IMG/M metagenome (GOLD analysis project Ga0316207, IMG submission 204943) | Microbial mat bacterial communities from mineral coupon in-situ incubated in ocean water Damariscotta River, Maine, United States -... | ecosystem: Environmental > Aquatic > Marine >...
ACACAGCTGGTCGCGCCGCCATATCCCTGACCGACAGCGAATTCGAGCTCGTCGCGCGCATAGTCGAGCGCGGACTGCTTATCGGCAAAGCTCTTTCCATTGGCGTGGAGAAGGGCGTCTGCAACCTTGTCGGTAATTGTCGTGGCATGCGGCGCCACCGGCAGCGAGCCACGCGTTCCCCAGAACCGGATTTGCATATTCCCCCCTAATGCAAACTAATGCCCGATCGCATCCTCTATCGTATCGGCCACACGAAAGACCATATCATAGCGACTGATTGCAAGTATTTCGCGCATTGTATCGTTGGGCCGGGCGAGCACAATCGTGGTTCCCGCCTCTTGGCCAGCGCGCTGTGCGAGGGTGAGCGCACGCAGCCCGCGCGAAGACATATATTCGATGCCATTTAGGTCGATGACGGCCGTTTCAGGCTTTTGCGCCATCGCATCGAGCAGGTTTTCCTTGAATGCATCGGCGGTCGATTCATCGACGCGTCCGCTAGGGCAAAGCACTGTTGCTCCGGCGCGATCTTCGCTGGTCCAGTTGAGTGCGCTACCCGACATTTGTTTGGCATAGCGTGACTTACCGCGATTGCCAAATGTCCCGAACCGAGGGGGAGCCCGGTCATATGCACCAAGCACGGGCGAGATATCTGCGATGTGCTGCACGCTAACTCCTGCGTTTCAAAGAGGCCTGAAACCAAACCAAGCAGCAGAATGTGAATTTTTCCCTATTTTCACGCCAATCAGCGCCTGTGAATGGTTAACACTGGGCACCGTAAGGGCGGGGTAAACCCTCAAAATTTGTGGAAATGCGACAAGTTACGCGTTTCGCTGGTGATTTTACATCCATACCCTTGTTTTCGATCCCAATCGGAGTATTCCATGATCCAAAGCAATGGGTCGCCCGAACAAGGGCAAAAAGTGGAAAAATCCACACTGCACCTTTTTCGAGAATCTCTCCGGGTCGGATAGAAACTTGCAAGCGCAACCGCGTTTGCCGGGCGGAATTTTGGGGGCAGGCTTGTCAATACAATCGAATATATCGCGTAGCGTTTGCCGCGAGGCACGTGGGGTTCGCGCTGTGCATTCAATCTTTGCATCGGGTGCATTGATGCTGGGTGCTGTGGTGCTGGTTCCTACCGAGGCAGCCTTGGCGCAAGCCGCACCGCAAGTCACTCCGCCCCCGCGCACCCAATTGACACCGCCTGAATTGGAACGCCGCGAAGACCGTCGTGTAACGCTGACAATCGATGGCGATATGGAACGCGCGCCATGCGTGCTCGACCGGGCCGAATATTCGGAAATCACGCTAACGCTAAGCGGGGTTGAGTTTGGCGGACTGGACCGGGTGCCCGGCCTATCGCTTGCTGGTGCCTATGATGGCTATCTAAATCGCGAAGTGCCGCTGGCTGCGCTGTGCGACATTCGCGCGCGGGCCAATTCGATTTTGCGCGGGCAGGGCTATCTCGCAACGGTTGAAATCCCCGAACAGAACCTCAGCGACGGCGTTGCCGATTTCGGTGTGGTCTTTGGCCGTCTAACAGGGCTGCGCGTGCGCGGCGAAGCTGGGCCATCAGAAGCGCTGGTCGCCTCCTATCTGGAAAAGCTGACCCAGCAGGACGTGTTCAACACCAATGACGCAGAGCGCTATCTGCTGTTGGCCGATGATATTCCCGGCATTGATGTGCGCCTGTCGCTACGCCCTGCCGCTGGCGGTGAGCCGGGTGACTTGCTGGGCGAGATCGCGGTTGTGCGGCGGCGCGGCGCGATTGATGTCAACGTCCAGAATTTCGGTTCGAAAGCGATTGGCCGTTTCGGCGGAATGCTGCGCGGCGAGATCTACGATATCACCGGGCTAGGCGATCGCACATCTGTTGCCTTGTTCAGCACGCTTGAATTCAGCGAGCAGCAAACGCTGCAGATCGGGCACGATTTTGCGATTGGCAGTGAAGGTCTGCGGGTCGGTGGCCAGTTCACCTATAGCGAAACCAGCCCCGGACTGGGATTGGCCGGATTTGATCTTGAATCCGAGACAACCGTCTTCACCGGTTTTGCATCCTACCCGCTGCAAAGAACCCGCCAGTCGAGCAACTTCCTCGATTTCGGCTTCGACATCGTTAATCAGGATGTCGAGATCAACGACGTCATGATTTCGCGCGACAGGGTGCGCACGCTGTTTGCGCGCTTCTCGGGCGAAACTACAGACCGGCAAAGCGTCCAGCGCGTCGGCGGCTACACGCCCAACGAACCCAAATTCCGCGCCCGCTATGCTCTCGAAGTGCGGCAGGGTTTCGATGTGCTGTCGGCCAGCCCTGATTGCCGCGGCAATCCGATCGCGTGTTTCGCCAATGGCACCCAGACAAGCCGGATTGAATCCGATCCGACACCGCTCCTGCTGCGTTATGATGCAGGGATCGAATATCGCCCCGTTCCGCTGATCACATTTGCCTTGTCATCGAGCGGACAGCTATCTGGCGACCCGCTTCCCGCTTACGAAGAGTTTGCAGCCGGCAGCTTTTCGATCGGTCGCGGATATGATCCGGGCGCAGTGCTTGGCGATAGCGGGGTGAGCACCGCGATAGAGCTGCGTTATGGATCGCTTTCGCCTGATGCCCCCGATGACCTTGCTGTGCAGCCTTATGTCTTCACCGACATGGCATGGGCATGGAACAAGGACCCCAGCCGCAGGCCGCTTAATCCTGACCGCCTATGGTCAGCCGGTGGCGGACTGCGCGCAATGTGGGGTTCGCGCCTACAGGCCGACGCCTTTGTCGCTGTCCCGCTTGAGCGTCCCGATCTGGCGACGCAGCGCGGCGATGTACGATTTATGGTCTCACTGACCGCCCGACTTTTCCCTTGGAGATATTAAGATGGCTCGTCTGAACCAGAACCGAGCGCAGTTGCTGTTGGGCTGCGGAACGGCGGCCTTGGCATTGGGGCTTGCGCTGGCACCTGAACGCGCGAGCGCGCAGGCTATTCAAGCGACAGAAAACGTGTCTGCGGGCGCGGCCAACCGCATCTTTACCGGAACAGGCACCGAAACCATTCAGGTCCTTACCGATACGGCGGTGATTGAATGGACACCTGATGAGGACGGGCAGGGCAACGCGCTCGATTTCCTGCCGCAATTCAACGAAGTGACATTTGAAAACGGTGTGAACAACGCCGATTTTGCTGTCCTCAATATCGTTTTCCCAGCCGCGAATGAAAACGTCACCGTGTTTGATGGGCGAGTTGTCTCGCGCCTAATCGACGGCGCCGGGGCGATCACCAGAGGCGGCACGGTCGCCTTCTATTCGCCGTCGGGCATCTTTGTTGGCAACAATGCGATCTTCGATGTCGGCAATCTGATTTTGACGACGCTCGAACCTGATCTTTCAAGCTTTGACGACTTTGCTCTCAATGGCGGTCAGTTGCAGCTTCAGGCGATTGATCCAAGCGGGCAGAATATCATCATTCAACCAGGTGCCCAGTTCAACGCTACTGCAGAAAACTCCTTCTTCGCGGTCATCTCGACCGAAATCCAGATGTTCGGCACCACCCAGATCAACGGGAGCCAGGCCTATATCGCGGGTGAAGAAGTCAACGTCACTGTCACCAATGGCCTGTTTGACATTGAAATTCCTTTCGGAACCAGTTCGACGGTTCCGGTTGTTCTGGATGGCAATATTGGCGGCCCGTCGAGCACGGGTGCTGGTGACAACCACCTGATCTACGCCGTCGCTGCCGCGCAGCTCGATCCGATCAGCATGATTTTCCGCGGCAATCTGGGCTTTGACCAAGCGGCCAGTGCCGGCATCGTAAATGGCGAGATTATCCTTTCTGCCAATTACAATGTCTTTGGCCGCACGGTCGATGGCGGGACTATTACCGACGGCAATGACGCAGTGTTTGATGCAGACAGCCAGGTTACCGAAACCGCTGGCAGCATCTTCATGGAAGATTTCATCTCGACTTCGAGCATTCTGGCGATTGCCAATGAAGAAGTTCAGGTAACCGCCTTTAACGCGCCCAGCACGATTAATGGCAATCTGATGATGATTGGCCGCAATTTTGCTGAGTTGACGGCTAGCAACGGCCAAACATTCGACATTACAGGCGACGTGTTCGTTTCAGCGGATGCCTATGGTTCGATCAGTCTCGATCCGCCGCGCCTTGATGCGATTGCGGGCGAAGCCTTTATCGACGCCTTTGGCGGCGGTGTGATGACGATTGACGGTAATGTCCGCGTCAGCGCGCGTGCGCGAGCTGGTATTGATCTCAACGATCCCAGCTCGGGTCTGGCGCGCGGTGGCCGTGCGACCATCGCTTCCAATGGCGGCCAGGTGACAATCAACGGCAACGCATTGGTCGAAACCAATGCCGAAGCGGTGGAGAATCCCAGCCTGCTGTTTGGCAATGATTTCACCGCTGGCGTTTCACAGCTTTTCGCAACGCAAGGCGGTGTGGTCACGATCAACGGCGACGTCGATCTACAGGCAAATGCAGAAGGCGCAGTCGGCTCGTTCGGACAGATTTCCACCGCGTCCCAAGCATTTGGTGGCACGGTCGCAATCCAGGCGATTGACGACAATTCCACGCTCACCATCAATGGCGAATTGACCGGATCGGCAAACGCGGATGCTGGATTTGCCAATCAACCAGGCCAAGGCGGCCTTGCTGATGCCGGCGATGTCTTCATCGCGTTCACCGGCGATGGCACAATTACGGTTCAGGATAGCGTAGGCCTGTTTGCCATTGCCACAGGCGGCGCCAATGGCAGCGGTCAGGGCGGTGAAGCGCTTGGCGGTGTGGCATTCGTTGTCCAGCAGAACGGCGGCACGCTTGATATTGGCAGTAACTTCACCGCGCGCGCCGAGGCGTTTGGCGGCGAAGGCGTTGGCGGCGGTGATGCCTTTGGCGGTGTCGCAGGCATTCAGGTGCGCTCGGGTCTGGTGGATATCGGCGGAGAGGCCTTCGTCATTTCAACCGCAACCGGCGGCAATTCGCTCTCGCAGCTCTTCTTTGGCGGCGATGGCGGTAACGCCACCGGCGGCAGCGCGCTTATCCATGCAGAGGGCACCCAGACCGAAACCGGCACAATCACCATTGCCAGCGATGCCAGAGTGCTCGCCAACGGCATTGGAGGAAATGGCGGCATCGGCGATGGCAGCACGGTTGATCCGGGCCGCGGCGGCGATGGATTTGGCGGTTCGGATCAAGACGTCAATCAGGCCGATACAGCTTTCTTCAATGGCGTCAGCTTGTTTGCAGGCGGCGACAATGGCAGCCTGACGGTTGGCGGCAGTTCTATTCTGAATGCTGTCGGACAAGGCGGTGAAGGCGGCCTTGGCGGTCTAGATCAGGCTGGCGGTGATGGCGGCGATGGCGCAGGCGGCTCTGCGGTGGCCGGTGTCGGCATATTTGGAACCGACGGATCGGTTGGCAATGGCTCTGCGACATTCGGATCGCTGGCGGTCATTTCGAGCGGTCGGGGCGGCGCAGGCGGTTTTGGCGGATCGACCACCGACCCGCAAGGCAATGGCGGCGCTGGCATTGGTTCAGCGGCAGCGGTCATCTCGTTGGTCGGCGATCTTGTCGCGACCGACGTCTTTATCGCCACCAATGGTATCGGCGGGAACGGAGCCGATGGCGGTGACGGCACTGGCGGCGAGTTCGCCGGCATGGTCACTGACGAAGGCGGCACGATCACGATTGACAATCTGGGGATCTTCGCGCGCGGAATTGGCGGCGAGGGTGTTTCTGGCGTCGGCGGGATCGGGCAGGGCGGTTTTGCGGTACTTGATGCACAAAACGGCACGACGATTATCGATCAGGATGTCGATATCAACACCAACAGCAATGGTGGCGCTTCGGGCGAAGGTGACGGTGCAGCAGGTATCGGCGGCACATCGCAGATCGGCATCGTAAACTCTGATGCCCTATCGGGTTCGCTGACAGTGGGAGGTCATGCTTCGGTCCTCGCCAGCGGTCTTGGCAGCGATGGAAGCGTCGGCTTTGCCGGCGGCGATGGAACTGGCGGAACCGCCAATGCTATATCGCGCGCAGGCGGCACGGTAACGCTTGGTTCGGCACAGATTGTTGCCAGCGGCGCAGGCGGTGCGGGCACAAGCGACGATTCCCAGCTGACAGTACCACCTGGACAGTTTTTCGCATCCAGTGCTGTCAGTGCCGCAGGCGGCGGCGCCGGGGTTGGCGGCACGGCGCAGATCCTGAGCTTCGATGACGACAGCACTCTAACAATCCTGAACAGCACGCCCACGGGCCTATCAACCAATCAAACACTGACGCAAGGCAACTCGCTCGTCGCTGCAAACGGCATTGGTGGTGACGCCATTGGTGACGGTGAAGACGAAATCGGCGGCTCCGGCATTGGCGGCGCGGTCACTATCTCTGCGGCTGGTGGAGGAACGATTGCGCTTCCCGCTGATCCGGCTGGTGATGTTAACGCAGGCGGCTTCAACCGTATCACCGCTCGCGGCATCGGCGGCGGATCGGCGGTCGTGGATGGCATCGGCGGCGTCGGGGAAGGCGGCATCGGCCTGATCGAAGCCGATGACGGAACGCTCACCACCGGACAGACATTCTTCTCGGTCTCGGGCACCGGCGGATCGAGCCTTGATAGCGACGGCAATATCACCGGCGGCGAAGGCACTGGCGGCACACGCAATGTCGTTGTCCGCAATGGCGGCGACATGACCGCTGAATTCTCCGGCGGAACCGCAAGGGGCGTTGGCGGCGATGGTTCGGGCACGGGCAATGGCGGTGCAGCCATTGGCGGCACGGCCACGCTTGATGTCACAGACAGCATCTTCACCAATGTGGGAACCTCGATGTTTGCTGCGGGCGCATTGGGTGGACAGGGCGTCATTGGCGGGCAAGCCGATGGCGGCGAAGTCACGGTTGCGATCATCGGATCAGACTTCACATTCCAACCCAACGGTTCGGGTGATTCCGAACTCATATTTGGCGGCACCACAACCGGCGGCGCTGGCGTCGATCAAGGCGGTGAAGCGGCTGCGGGCGAAACGGTCGATGTTTCGATCGAAGAGAGCATTTTGCAAGGAGGCGGCTCAATCCAGATGATCGCCGATTCCATTGGCGGCAATGCATCCGATCCCGATGGCCAGGGCGGCAGTGCGACCGCAGGCGAGGTGTTGGTATTTGCGTCAGATTCGCAGCTAGGCCTTGGCGGGCTTAACGTCTGGAGCGCCGATGCGATTGGCGGCGACGGGCAGAACGGCGGCAGTGCATTGGCCGGCACGGTCAATTTCGACCTCATCGGAAGCGATCTCAGTATTGATCCGGCAAACTCTTCGCCCGGCACTCTTGAATTGTTGAGCGATGCGCTGGGCGGTTCGGGCACCAATAATATGGGCGACGCCGAAGCAGGCCTTGCCGGAATGATCACGGATGGCGGAAGCATTCTGATCGATGACGTTGTCGTGTCTGCCAGTGCGGATGCGGGCACGCAGGTGTCAAGCGTTTCCGGCGGGACTGCGCAGGCCGGTTCGACCTTTGTCGAGTTCAACGGCAGCACCGATGTTGATCTGGGCACGCTGGGCATCTTTAGCGATGCGTTCAGTTCGGTTTCGGGTCAGACAAGCGGCGGTGATGCGCTGCTGGTGATCGGCAGCACCGATGTGGTTGGCACGCCAGATGTTACCGTTGGACAGATCGAAATCTCAGCCGACGGCGTTGGCGCGAACGACGATTCTGGCCCGGCCAATCTGTCCGGCGAATTTTTGATCCTGGCGCAGCAAGGCCAGCTGAACGCTCAAGAAATCCTTGGAACCGCGCTCGGCGATGAAGCGCCAAGCGGACAAGGCGGATCGGCTATCACCGCGATCGGCGGAGATGTCTTTGTCTCGGATTCGCTGACTGTCGATGTGACCGACGACATGACCTTTGAAACCGGTCAAGGCAGTGTGATCGGGGGACCGGGTGGTTCCACTCCGACAGCTGCAATCGATGCTCAATCGGAAGCCACCATCAACATCCTGGGCGATGATGATGCTCACACTGGCGTTACTGGCGCTTCGATTAGGCTCACATCGAACGACATTGTGATTGCCGACGGAGCGCGCATTGGCGCTGATCTTGTCGATCTGATTTCCAGCAACGATGATGATCCGGCCATTTTGGGCGGTGGAGGAACACCGGACGGCATCGTTTCGGGTGAAGGCTATACCCTGATCGAGGAAGAGTTTGGCAGGATTGACGCGGTCGATCTTCGGTTCACGCAGGATGCGATACCCGGCGCCCCTGTGAACGATCCGGACATTATCATCCGCGATCTGGCCGTCTCCGGCTCGCTGGATAACGGGTTCTCGACAATCAGTATTAGGCTCTTTAGCGGCAGCGGGATTATCCGCGTCGATGGCGAGCTGACATGGAGCTCAGCCGGAGTAAGCGACAGGCTCAGCCTGATCACCGGAAATCGGGTCGAGGTGGTGACACCGGGCGGTCTGTTTATGACCGGACCGAGCGGTGAGCCCAATGGCGAAATCTTCATCGGGGCCGACAATGTCTGGGTGGCGGATAGCAATCTGATTGCGCTGCTTCAGGATGATCCGACATTCACAGGGCGTGACGACCAGTTGCGCGAATCCGCTGCGGGCAGCGATGATCCGCTGGGCTATATCCGAAGCGGTATGGTGTCATTCGAATTGCTCGAAACACTGCTGGTCCGCAATACCGGCACCGATACCGAACAAGGCGGCATTCTGGTCGGCGATGGCGGGCTTAATATCTTCGCAGCCGATGGCGGGACGTCAGCATCGGCGCCGCTAGACGTATTTGCCTATGGTGCGCGGATGGATAGCACCGGTGATCTGATCACGGGCGAGGACTTCTTCAACGAGGTTAATTTCGACAACGTCAACAATTCAGGCGGCACGTTCTACGGTGACCTGTCTGAATTCAATGACTGCTTCATCAATACCGGCGAATGCCCCGGAAACTCGGAAGGTGGCACCGGCGGCGGTCCTGTTGTCAATCCGCCGGTCGAGCCTCCGGTTGAACCACCTGTTGAACCGCCGGTCGAACCGGTCGACGAGGTTACTGTTCCGGTTAACAACCCGATCATCATCGAAGATCCGATCGTAACGATCGCTCCGGTTCCGCTGAGCGAGCCGGATGCCGATGCCGATTTCGGGATGGATTTCCCGGGGCTTCTGGTTGAGCCGGATGAAGAAGAAGAAGGCACGATTGATGATCCTGTGTCGAGCGGTAGCGACAGCTCGCTTTACAGTCAGGGCACAACCGGCAGCGTCGAAGTGGAGGGGAACTGAGATGGCGAACACAATCAGGAAGTCGCTGCTCTCACTGGGCGCTCTGGCAGCTGTTGGCACTGCGGCAATCTGGGCCAGCCCCAATATTGCGCAGGTGTCACAGCAAAGCCCGATCAGCTTGCGCGATACTTTCCCTGTAGGGAACAATGGTCTGTGCGAAGCGCAGATTCAGGCTCCGGAACGCGGCGCAGGTCTTTTTGATCGCAAATACAACCTGTTATGCCGCGATGCGGGTGCGCCTATCGGCACCTTGTGGGTTGTGCGCGGGCGCGTCGCTGATGAAGCAGCTTCGCGTTTTGCAGGGCCGGGCGCTGCGTGCACCGAACAGGCGGGGGGCGATCTGCCCAGCGGTATGGAAGGCGCAAAGCGTCTGATCTGTTCACGCCAAGGCAGCGTCATCCGCACCGAATTGCTGGTCGGCGAACGCGGCAACCGCACTTACGCGGCTAGCGGCCTTTCCGCCTATAGCAGCGCGCTGGAATTGGGCGTTGCCTCGCTTGCAAGCGATCAATTGGTCGATGGCACGGTTGATATCCCGCTGACGCAAACCACCGATACGCTGGCCTTTGCCCGGCAACAGGCGGAATCGATCACAGCCGATCAGGCGTTGAGCGAGGCCTATCGCCGCGCCAATGCCGGTGAATTTGCCGAAGCGGCCGAATTCTTCGCCGCATCGGCAGATCAGTTGACCGGGACAAGCGAGATCGAAGCGCGCCTCAACGAAGGGCTGCTCCAATCCAATCTGGGCAATTTTGCCGAAGCAAGCAGGCGCTTTGAACAAACGCGCGGCGGAGCAGGGACCAGCCCTGTCCTGTCGCGCCTACAACGCAATTACGAAGCGATTGATGCGCTCAATCAGGGCCAGCCCGCGCGCGCGATTGACCTTCTCAACACGCCGCTTGCGACCGATTTCGGTGATAGCGATGCGGTGCGCA
>Ga0316207_10005687_pt1 | contig 10226 bp, 10 predicted proteins | sample 6weekpyrite_MG_FD_204943 | JGI IMG/M metagenome (GOLD analysis project Ga0316207, IMG submission 204943) | Microbial mat bacterial communities from mineral coupon in-situ incubated in ocean water Damariscotta River, Maine, United States -... | ecosystem: Environmental > Aquatic > Marine >...
GGATGCGCCGCGAGATCGGCAGGATGAACCCCTGCAAGCGTCCCCTTTTTGCGCCCCATCGGGCTGCGAACGGCGTCAATGATATAAGCCTCAGGCAAAGGTATTCTCCGGTCCGATTGGGTGTGCACCGCCGATTATCGCGGTATCGATGCGCCGTGTATGAAAGCCGCGACCGCCCCATGCGCCGCTTAGCGCCCATGCGCGCTTCATCCAGAAATGCAGATCAACTTCATAGGTATAGCCCATCGCGCCATGCACCTGGATCGCACTTTCAGCAGCGAGATAGGCCGCATCGCTCGCAGCGATTTTCGCATGGCTGACGTGAAGCGATGCGCTGCTCGCTTTGTCTTCAAGCGCCTGTGCAGCTCGCCATAAAACAGGCCGCGCAAATTCGAGCGCAACGGCAACATCAGCAAGCTTGTGCTTGATCGCCTGAAACCCGCCAACTGGCTGGCCAAACTGTTCGCGGATTTTGGAATACTCAACCGCCTGATCGAGCATCGCTTCGGCAAGGCCGACCAGCTGTGCTGTGGCCATCAACGCACCCAGATCAAGCAGATGCGCGTCATCGCTTGCATCATCAGGCGCTTGGGTAAGGTTGCGCAGCGGATCAACACTGTCGAGCGCGGCCCCTTCGCCATCGGCCTGCCATCCGTTGATCTTGTGAGCTGGAACGGGCCGTACTTCGCCAGCGGCGATGCCTCCAAGCTGGGCAGTTTCGCCGCGTGCAGCAAGCCACGGCACCATGACAAACGCGCTTTCCACCAAGGGTTCAGCAAGGCAGGCGCGGCCGCATTCGCGAGCGATCAGAACCGCATCAATCAGCCCCATACCAAGGCCGCCCTGATCTTCGGGAACGAGCAGGCCCGGAAGACCCATTTCGACCAATCCCTGCCAGATCGCAGAATCGCGGTTTTCGCCTTCATCAAGCCGACGCAATACTTCGGGTCCGTGCGTGCCTTCGAGGAATTCTCGAACAGCCTCAGCCAGTTCGAGCCGCTCTGGAGCAATCAGAAAATCCATAATCCTGCTCCCTACCCTTTTCCGACCCTGGGCATGCCCAGCAAGCGTTCAGCGGTAATGTTACGCTGAATCTCGTTTGATCCGGCATAGATCGGACCCGAAAGCGAGAAGATGTAACCTTCCAGCCAATCATTTGCGCTGCCATCGGCGAAATGCTGCAATTCGGCTGCGGCGCCCAGCAATTGCATCGCCGCGCGGTGCATGCTGCGATCAAGTTCGGACCAGAAGATCTTGTTCAGACTCGCTTCTGCGCCGATCGAACCGCCCGCCATTATTTTCGCCGCGACGGAATAGGTGTTGTAGGCATAGGCCTGGGTATCCATCCACGCCTTTGCAACTGCCTCACGCGTTGACGGGGCTGCATCGGCTTCATGCTTGCGGAATAGCTCGACCAGACGCTTAGCTGCGGCCTGAAAACGACCCGGGGAACGCAGCATCAGCCCACGTTCAAATCCAGCGGTTGCCATTGCGACTTTCCACCCCTCGCCTTCGCCGGCAAGGCGGTTTTCAACCGGAACTCGCACATCGTCAAAGAAGAGTTCGGCGAAACCCGGATTGCCATGCAATTGGCGGATCGGGCGACGCGTCACGCCGGGCGTGTCGAGGTCAAAAAGGATAAAGGACAGGCCCTTGTGGCGCTGGCTGCCTTCTTCGGTTCGGAACAGTCCAAAACCCCAATCGGCAAAGCTGGCTCTGCTCGACCACGTTTTTTGGCCATTGATGACATAGTGATCGCCGTCGCGATAAGCGGTCGTCTTGATTGCCGCCATGTCGCTGCCTGCGCCCGGCTCCGACCATGCTTGCGCCCAGATCTTTTCACCAGCGGCCATTGGCGTGAGGAAACGTTCTTTTTGTTCGTCGGTCCCGTATTCCATGATGGTCGGGCCCAACAGGAATATGCCGTTCTGGTTGACCCTAAGCGGCGAGCCAGCGCCCCAGTATTCCTCTTCGAAGATCAGCCATTCGATCAGGTCAAGCCCGCGTCCGCCATAGCTTTCAGGCCAGGTGACCATGCCCCAATTGCCTTCGGCGAGCTTGCGCTCCCAACCGACATGCTGGTGGTACCCTTCTTCGCCTTCGAGCGTGAGTAGCGGCTTTTCCGGGAGGTTGGCGGCAAGCCATTCGCGCACTTCGAGACGGAATGCCTGTTGTTTTTCAGTGTAGTGCAGCTGCATGATCTAAAACTCGGCCGCCTTGCCGGTTTTCACAAACTCATCGCGCGATTTCTGGCTATCCTCGTGCATGTACATTTCAAGCGTGAAGCCCTGTTCCCAGCGATAACCGCGATCGACATCGCGTTCTTCGAGCCCGTTCAGCGCCTCTTTCGCGATCACGAGCGCCTTGCGGCTTTTTGAAGCAATCACTTCGCAAAATGCGCGCGCTTCGGATTCAAGGTCCGCGCGCGGCACAACCTTTTCAACTGCGCCAAGCCGGTAAGCTTCCTCGGCAGGAACGTTCCCGCCTGTGAAGAATGCGGCGCGCACTTTGTGCAGCGGCAACATGCGCGAAAGGTGGCTTGCCCCGCCCATTGCCCCGCGATCAACTTCGGGGAGCGAAAAATAGGCATCGTCGGCAGCAATGATGCTGTCAGAAGCACCGCAAATCCCGATACCTCCGCCGATCACGAATTTGTGAGCCGCAACGATCACAGGGATTTCGGCATCGCGAACGGCCTTGAAGGTCAGGTAATTACCGCGATTAAGCACGGTGATCCGTTCGGGGTGCGCCTGCATCTCCTTGATATCGACGCCGCCGCAAAACCCTTTACCTTCGGCGCGGATAAGGACGCAATTGACCTCTGGATTGCGTGCAGCCGCTGTGACGATATCCGGGATCGACATCCACGTTTCGCTGTCGAATGCATTGACCGGTGGAACGTTGAAAACGATCTCTGCGATCCGGTCCTTGATATGGGTTTCAATGCCCATCAGGCTGTTCCCTTCACTTCGCTTTGTGTGCCGCCAAGCGCTGCAATCCTCGCTCGCGCTTCGGATTCAATTCTTTCGAGCAAGTCAGCGCAGCTTGGCAAATCGTCGAGACGCCCTGCAACCTGTCCCGATGCCATCAAGCCGCCCACCGCATCGCCATCGACAACGGCTTTTTGCAGCAAAGTCGGGGCGGCGGCTGCGAGCATGGCTTCGGGAAGCGATTTGCCTCCTGCTGCCTGCATCTGGCGCGCTGCGCTGAGCATTTCGGTCCAGCTTGCGCCAGTTTCGCGTTTCATCGCGATGCCAGCGAGCAATCCACGACGCCATTTGGCCAACCCGCCACCCGCTTCGATCCGGTCAAGCATGGCATTGCGGATCATGCGCTGCGGGATGCCGTCGATTTTGGACGTTACGAAAATGTCTTGGGTGCCGGCCTTGGTGTAGGCCTCTTTCACCTGTTGGGGCACAGGGCTGTCGCTGGTCATCATAAACCTGCTGCCCATCGCCATTCCGTCTGCGCCATAGGCAAGCGCTGCTGCCAATCCGCGTCCGTCTGCAAATCCGCCCGCAGCAGCAACCGGAACATCCACCGCATCAAGCACTTGCGGAAGAAGGATCGTCGTAGCAACCGATCCGGTATGGCCGCCGCCTTCGCCGCCTTGGATGGTGATGGCCTGACAGCCAAGCGCCACCATTTTCTGCGCATGTTTCACCGCACCAACAGTGGGTATGCAAACAATCCCGGCATCGCGGAACTTGCTGATCATTTCCGCATCAGGCCCGCGCCCGAAACTGACCGCACGCACCCGATCGGAATTGGCAAGGATTACCTCGACAATATCCTTTGCACCGGGTTGAAAGCTGTGAAAATTGACCCCGAAATTGTGCGGGGTAGCATCCTTCAGCTCTGAAACAGCAGCCGCTAGTTCGGCAGGTTTCATCACTGCGCCAGCCAGAAACCCGAACGCGCCAGCATTAGCGCTGGCCGCCACGAGTTGCGGCGTTGCGATCCAGCCCATCGCGGTCTGGATAACCGGCAGACGGCAACCGAGCAGCTCGGTCAGTCGGGTTGAAAGCGGATCAGCCAAAACTCAGCCCTTCTTCGCCGCTTGCGCCTTGTTCTTTTCGGCCATTTTCTTGCCGTCGAACCCGGCGATATAATCACCTTTGATCAACTGATTGTTGGCATGGGCAAAGTGGTGATAGCCAAAGCTGGCATCGATCCCTGCCTCTTTACCGGCGAGCGTTTCCATGTGGTTGATCGCCTGTTTGGCAAGCTGCATGGCGAGGCGCGGTTGTTCAGCAAGACGGCTTGCGACCTTAGCCACTTCATCGGCAAGATCAGCGCGCGCCACGACGCGGTTGACCATCCCCATCTCATAGGCACGCTGCGCCGACATACGTTCGCCTAGAAGCAAGAATTCCTTGGCAATACGCGGGTTCAATTCATGCGCATGGGCAAAGTATTCGACACCGGGGAAACCCATCTGGAGGACAGGGTCCTGAAAGAACGCATCATCAGAAGCAATGATCAGATCGCACACCCAAGCGAGCATCAGACCGCCCGCGATACAGGCCCCATGCACCTGCGCAACGGTAGGTTTGGGGATTGCGCGCCAACGCTTGCACATGCCGAGGTAAACCTCGTGCTCGCGGATGTACGCCTTTTCAGCGCCGCCTTTATTGGCATGGTCGTACCACATCAAACGGCGATCAAAGCTGGAATGAAAATCGCGGCCCGGGCTGCCGATATCGTGACCGGCAGTAAAGTGCTTGGCATCCGACTTAAGGACAATGCACTTCACATCATCATCGTCGACGGCGCGCCGGAACGCATCGTCGAGTGCGTAAGTCATCTGGCTGTTCTGGACGTTGTGAAAGTCCGGACGATTGAGCGTGATAGTCGCGATACCGTCCTTTGCTTCATAAAGGATCGGTTCGTCGGTTTCGTAGGTAGGCGGCTCGTCTACCATTGGGACGATTGCATCGCTCATGCGGCTTCTCCTTCGTCAGCCCTGATCGCAGGCGGATTGTCCTTAAGGACCTTGTTGCGGATGCCGTGCGGGTCGAGCTGTGCGATAATCGACAGCTGCTCCTCGCTTGGCAGTGCTGTTTCGCCTTCGACGGCGTTGATCAGTTCAAAACCGGTGTTTTGCTGAACTTCGTCAAAGCCAACGCCCGGGTGCAAAGTGACCACGCGAACCGAATTGTCCGGCCCGCCAAAATCCATCACGCACAGATTTGTGATGATCCGTTTGAGTTCCAGCCCTGAGTAATTGCCGCCCGCGATCCGGCGTGCCGGATTGTAACCCGGCGATGAAATCCGGTCGACTTCGCCTTCGACAAACACCCGCGTCGAATGGAATGGAATGAACATCGAATTGGGGTGGTAGATCCCGTTTCCAGGAAACCCGCGCGCGCCCAGCATCTGGACTTTGGGTTGGTCATGCGTTCCGCCCAGAGCAGACAGGTTGGTCTGGCCGAAACGATCCACCTGCGTAGGTGTCACCATTGCGTGGCGACGGCCGCTCCATACCGCGCTGTCAAAAAAGCGCGAGAACGGCAGGTGCCCTGCCCGTTTGCGATCATCATAGCCGCGCGGACCAAGCGGCACGGGCTGTTCCACCAGATACGCCTCGCCATCGGTCATCATCAGACCTGGACTATGCGTCATCTTGGCAAGGCCAACGCCAAGCCGCGGGACTGGACCAATGCCTGTGCCTACAATCTCGCGATCAGTGCGGAATGCCTCGGCCACAGCCGCGATGCAAAGTTCTGCCAAAGTTGCCATTAGTAAATCGCCAGCGGGACGTTCATCACCGCTTCCTCTCCGCCAACCGAAGCCACGTATGCAGCCTCGTCAGCACCCACAAATTGATCGGCTACTTGCGCCCAGTCGCCCGGATCCTTGGCCGCGCCAGCATAGGCTTTGAACGCCTTCATATCCGGACCGTAAAGCGGAGGCATCGAGGTCGGATGTGCGCCGCCTTTCGCCTCGGTCACGCCGGTGATGAAACAGCGTTCCACGATGTTGGCCTTGGTATCATCGGGATAGGCATCTTCCATTGCGGGCACCAATTCCTCGCAACTTGCAAAGCATTGATCGGCCGCTTTGGCGAACCATTCATCATAGTAGGAATCCGGCCCAAGCGCCTGAATATTCCCGCGATGATCGCAGCGATTTACATGGATCAGCGCCGCATCAAGTTTAAGCGCGGGCATCGCGACCAGTGTCTCACCATCATCATAGGGCGATTGAACGGTCTTGAGATTACCCAGCTCGATCAGATCGGTGCCCAATCCCACGCGCGTTGGCAGGAACGGCAATCCGAAGGCGGCTGCTTTAAGCCCCCACTGGAACATCCCTTCATCCAGTTCGAGCACTTCGACCTGCCCGGCCTCGCGCGCTTTACGGAACCAAGGTTCAAGCGGGATCGCGTCGAGCGAGACAAAGGCAAAGACGAGCTTCTTCACTTTGCCCGCTGCGCACAGCATACCGACATCCGGTCCGCCATAAGAAACGATCGTCAGGTCGGTGAGGTCGGATCGCATGATCTCGCGAACCAGCGACATCGGCTTGCGCCGGGGACCCCAGCCACCGATGCCAAGCGTCATGCCGCTGCGCAGCTGCCCGACAATGTCCGCAGCGCTCATTCGTTTATCAAGTGTCATTCTGCAGCCTCTGCCTGAGCGGCCTCTTCCATGGCTTTTTGCCATGCCCACACATGGCCCCACTCGCTGATCGACTGGTGAGCTGTGGCCTCCCATTTGGCGGGGTTGATCACCAGCCCTTCGCAACCGACTTCCAGATCAAAGCCCGATGGCGTTTGCATGTAGAAGCTGGTCATTTCGTCATTGGTGTGGCGGCCCAGTGTCGCGCTTTCAGGCACTCCTGCCAAACGCATCCGGTCATAGCATTTGCCCACATCCATCATGTCACGCATTTCGAGCATGATGTGCACACATCCCGACGGAGGCACAGGCCCCTCACCCAGCGCCACCGAATGGTGACGGCCATTATCGGCATGCATGAAAGCAAAATGCATCGGCGGCCCGTCGGGACCGGCGAAGTGGAACACCGGAAGATCGGTGTCATGGAAACCGACTACATCGCGGTAAAAAGCATGCGTGACTGCAAAATCAGGCGCTGAGAACACAGCGTGCCCCATTCCCATTTCGCCGGTCACGAAGCCCGACACACCTTGCGGCGAAACGAACCTCACATCGTCGCGGGCATCGCCACAATAGAACTCCAGCCCATTGCCAGCCGGATCGCTTGTCCTGAAATACGCCTCGACACAGCGGGCACTCGCGCCTGCATCGTCGCCCCAGCTAACCGTTTGCCCAGCGCCTTCGATCCGCTGAGCCAATGCATCGAGTTCAGCGCGGCTGTCGATTTCGTATGCTGCTGCGGCGAGCCTTTCGGCTTCAGCCGGCTCGATCCGGAACCGGAACGGGCGATCGTCAATGCGATAATGGCGGGCGTCGGAGGTCGCACCATCTGCAACCATCACTCCCGCAATTCCGGTGAGGAATTCATGCCATTCGTCTGCCTTTGCAGTCTCGATGACTACATAGCCAAGCTCTTTGATAGCCATATTGCTATCCTCCCTTCACGATATCGAGAAAGAGAGGGCGTTCACCGCCCCCATCAACATTCAACCACGCCCCCGACACATAGTCGGAAGCCTCTGAAACCAGATACAAGATCGCCCGGGCAACATCGTTGCCATGCGCCATCCGCCCAAGGGGAAGCGAGGCGGCGATCTTGGCCTGAGCCTCTTTGCCGCCATAGGTCGCTTCTGCTGTTTCGGTTTCTGCAAGGCCAACAATGATCGCATTTACGCGGATGGCGTCCTTGCCCCATTCCTGTGCCAGGCTTTTGGTAAGATTGAGCAGGCCTGCCTTGGCCGCACCATAGATTGCGGTTCCTGGCGAAGGTCGGATGCCAGACACGCTGGCAATATTGACCACTGCACCGTGACCGGACGCCTTCAAATGAGGATGTGCCGCGCGCGCGAGGTAATAAGGCGCCAGCATATTGAGCGTGGCAATCGCCTCTGCAAAACGCGGGCTCGCGGTTGCAGCGTCCGAATTTGGCGAGCCGCCTGCATTGTTTACGATGATATCAAGCCGGCCATGACGCTCCACCACATCAGCGACCATCGCCTCAACCTGATCGGGCTTGCGAATATCAAGCGCGACGAATTCAACGCCAGCGGGCAGATCTTCGGGCTCGCTCCGCGCACAGGCCACGACCTTGCACCCGGCCTCGGCCAACCGTTCGCTGATGACTCGACCCAGCCCGCGAGTTCCCCCGGTCACAATAGCGACACGATCCTGCAGGCCGTAATCCAAGTGCTTTTCTCCCCGAAGTCGACACCCCACGCTGACCGGATGCCAGCAAAGTTGAATCAGTTACTCCAACTGCGTCAAAAATGCTTTATCCAAAGTCAGAATGCTTTTCAATTGACGATTTGCGTATTTTTTGACAGGAAGATTTACGCGTTTCAACAAGGCCGCCGACTCGTGGTCTGACAGGAGAAAGACAGATGGCAACGGTTGCTCCGGTACATCAGCAAGCAGGCGAAACACCCACTCACGATGAATTGGTTGCGCGCGCGCGTGCGATGATCCCGACGCTGAAAGAACGCGCCAAACAATGTGTTGCCGATCGCAATGTTCCCGCTGAAACAATTGCCGAAATGCAGGCGGCTGGTTTCTTCCGCATCCTCCAGCCCAAACGGTTTGGCGGCTATGAAATGCACCCGAACACTTTCTTCGCGGTTCAAAAATTGATCGCAGAAGGCTGCATGAGCACCGGCTGGATGTACGGCGTTGTCGGCTGTCACCCCTATGAACTGGCCCTTTTCGACGACAAGGCACAACAGGAAGTGTGGGCGGATGCCTCCGACATGCTGGTTTCTTCGACCTATCAACCGGTAGGCAAGGTCGAGCCAACCGAAGGCGGGTTTTACCTGTCTGGCCATTGGGGCTTTTCAACCGGATCAGTCCATTGCGGCTGGGTGCTGCTTGGCGCGCTGGTTCCGCCTTCGGAAGAAGGCGGGCCGCCGGACATGCGCACCTTCCTGCTTCCCCGCGAAGATTACGAGATTCTGACTGATGAATGGCATGTCTTTGGCCTGCAAGGCACGGGCAGCCACGGCATCAAGGTGGATCGCGCATTTGTGCCCGAATACCGCACTCACCGCGCGGTCGAAGGCTTCCTTTGCCAGAACCCTGGTCAGAAAGTGAACACAGGGCCGCTTTACTCGCTGCCTTGGGCGCAGGTTTTCATACGCTCTGTCAGCACCGCCGCTTTTGGCGGCGCGCGCGCTGCGATCAACGCAGCAATGGCAATCATGCAAAGCCGCATTTCGACCAACACCGGCAAGGCGTCCAAAGATGACCCGATGCTGGCTGCTGCAATCTCAAAGGCGCATGCTCAAACACTTGAAATGGAGCTAACGCTCGAGAAGACGTTTGAGGATTTGATGGGAATTGCCGAGCGCGGGGAAGAAATCCCCTTCGAAAAGCGCGCGCTTTATGCCTACCAGTCCTCCACCGTTGTACGCAGGCTTGCTGCGCTGGTTGACGATATGGTTGAACTTTTGGGTGGCCGCGCGATCTATATGACCAGCGAAATCATTCAGCCTTGGCTCGATATCAAAGCTGCCCGCGCCCACGTAGCCAATGATCCAAATAACCGCACTGCGGACGTGATCGGCACGCAATTGGGCCAGCCGCCTGTCTTCAACTTCATGTGAGGCGGTTCAAATGACAGAGCGGAAACAGGCCACTTACGAAGTTTCAGGTGGTCACAGCATCCACCTGAAAGAGGCCGGCTCAGGCCAGCCGGTCGTCTTTCTGCATGGCAGCGGCCCCGGTGCCTCGGGTGCGTCCAATTTTCGCGGCAATATCGATGCCTTTGTCGATGCAGGCTATCGTGTGATCCTTCCCGACCTGATCGGTTATGGAGATTCCTCCAAGCCCGAAGGGATCGATTACACCCTACAACTGTTCGTGGACACGATCCGCGATGCTTTGCGCCAGCACGGCATTGAAAACCCGATCTTTGTCGGCAATTCATTGGGCGGCGGTATCGCCATCCAGATGGAATTGGATGAGCCCGGCTTTTCCAAATGCATGGTGCTGATGGCGCCGGGCTGTTTGGCAGAGCAGGCGAGCTATTTCACAATGCCGGGCATCGCGAAGATGAAGAGCGATTTCGGCTCTCCTGATTTCAGTCTTGAGCAGCAAAAAGGCCTTGTCTCC
>Ga0316207_10005688_pt1 | contig 10224 bp, 10 predicted proteins | sample 6weekpyrite_MG_FD_204943 | JGI IMG/M metagenome (GOLD analysis project Ga0316207, IMG submission 204943) | Microbial mat bacterial communities from mineral coupon in-situ incubated in ocean water Damariscotta River, Maine, United States -... | ecosystem: Environmental > Aquatic > Marine >...
ACCGGGTTTGTAGTAGATGCGAAAAGGGGGATTATTCTTACCAACCGTCATGTTGTTCAGCCGGGACCTGTGGTTGCAGAAGCTTTATTTGCCAATCGTGAAGAAATAGAGCTTAAGCCTATTTATCGTGATCCTGTGCATGACTTTGGTTTTTTTCAGTATGACCCAGCGGCGCTAAAATTTATAAAACCGAAAAGTTTACCAATCAGGCCAAAAGAAGCAATTGTGGGTAGAGAAATCAGAGTGGTTGGTAATGATGCCGGTGAGCAGTTGTCTATTCTTGCGGGAACACTTGCCAGAACCGATCGTAAAGCGCCATATTACGGCAGGGGAAAGTATAACGATTTCAATACGTTTTATTATCAATCTGCATCTGGGGTTTCGGGTGGTTCATCGGGTTCACCTGTTATTGATATTCAGGGTAATGTAATTGCATTAAATGCAGGGGGTTCAGTAAAAGCATCATCTAGTTTTTTTCTGCCCCTTCAACGAGTAAAAAGAGCTTTAAAATTAATTCAGAAAAACCAGCCTGTTAGCCGCGGTACCTTACAGACAACATTTGATTATAGGCCTTATGATGAAGTCCGGCGGTTAGGTTTACGCCCCAAAATAGAAGCCAGATTGCGTAAGGTAAATCATGGTGTAGGTTTACTGGTAGTAAGAAGGAGCTTGCCAGGAAGTGAAGCGCAATCTCTATTACAGCCTGGAGATATATTAATTAAAGGTGCTGCAGTTAATGAAAAATTAAAATGGATGAGGCGATTTGATGAGCTTGAATCACTTCTCGATTCTAATGTTAATAAACAGATCAATTTACAGGTTGAGCGTAACGGACACGCTGTAGATTTGAAAATAAAAGTGGATGACCTGCATTCTCTTACCCCGGATAGTTATTTAACATTTGGGCAATCAATAATACATAACCTCTCATATCAGCAGGCGCGACATTTAAATCGACCTGTAGAAGGTGTGTATGTTTCACAACCAGGGTATGCGTTGGCAACAGCAGGCGTTCCAACAGGTGCAGTTATTTTATCGATAAATAATAAAAAAGTTAAGAATATAGAAGAAGCTGAAAAAATATTAAATACATTATCAGATCGTCAACAGGCAACATTAAAATATATTACATTTAAGGAAAGCCAGCGTATGCATGTGTCGATAATGCGTATGGATAGAAGATGGTTTGCTCTGGAAAAATGTTATAGAGATGATAAGCAGGGTGTCTGGCCGTGTGAAGCTTTAGCAAAAAATGGAGAAAGCGAAGAAATAGATAAAGCGGGCATAAAATTTATTGAATATAAAGACGAACGCGCAAATAAGCTATCGTCTTCAATCGTGTCTGTTCAGTTTGACATACCTTATAATATAAATGGTATTGAGGATTCTCATTATGCGGGCGCAGGTTTAGTTGTTAATAAGCGGGATGGACTGGTACTGGTGGACAGGAATACTGTGCCAATGAGTCTGGGTGATGTAAGGGTTGTGTTTGCAGGTGCACTGGATATACCTGCAAAAGTAGTATTTGTTCATCCCTTACATAATCTGGCAATAATACAGTATGACCCTGCGCTACTCGGTGAGACTGAAGTTGAAGAAGTAGAATTTGTAAATACAGAACTAGAAGCGGGAGACAAAGTCTGGTTAGTAGCATTAAAAAATGGTCAAGAGTTATTAGTAGAAGAAACCAGAATATCTGCGATTGATGCATTAGATTTTTCGGCGCCTAAGGTGCCGATGTTTAGAGAATCGAATATGGATGCTATAAGCCTTAATAACCCTCCTGCGAGTAGAGGTGGCGTGCTTAGTAATGAAGATGGCGAGGCGCTTGCAGTCTGGTTAAGTTTTGCATACGGAAGCGGCAGTAAGATAAAGCAGTATGAATGGGGTGTGCCGTCTGAAATCGTAATCGAATTATTAGAGCAGTGGGAGTGCTGTAAGAAGTTTACAATAAAATCACTTGAAGTTGAGCTTTCAACTTTATCGATTGCACAGGCCAGAAAACTGGGTTTGTCAGATGAATGGACCAGCCGATTACAAACTGGTGATGCGAGACGACAGGTGATAGTCGTGTCAAGAAGGGTGGCGGGTTCTGATGCAGAAATAAAATTACAAGAAGGTGATTTAATTTTAGCTATTAATGATGAGGTAGTTAGAAATTACAGAGATGTTGAGAAATATACAACTAATGATGCTGTGAATTTAACAATTAGTCGTTTAGGAAAAGAAATTCAGGTGTCGGTTAATACAAAATCACTTGATGGTTCGGGTGTTAAAAAAGTTATTCAGTGGGCAGGTGCTTTGATTCAGGAGCCGTATAGAGAGATTTCACTACAAAGAGGTATAAAACCAAAGGGTGTATATGTCAGTTATTTATATCATGGTAGTCCAGCAAACAGGAGCAGTTTAAGTACATTGTTACGAATTGTTGAGTTTCAGGGTGAAACAGTTGAGAATCTTGATGATTTTATATTGCTAACTAAGAAATATGAGAAAGAAAAATTTATACAATTAAAAGTGCTAGATTTAATTAACCGTGAATCAGTTATCAGCCTTAAGCAGAATACATATTACTGGCCTACTGTAGAAATTGAAAAAAACAATAATGAGTGGTCACGCATGTAGTTAAATGTCTTAATGTAAATATGTTTAGTTTGTAAGGGGTGAGTTTTTATCTGTTGATAAAGGGTTTGGATGAGGAAATAATCAAACCTTGATCTATAAAAGTAAAATTTATCAAATTATTATTAAATTAATTACTGTGTTAGTAAGTGGTAGTGAAACAGTTCAATACCGTATGAATGTTTGATTTTGGGGTTTTTATTTGTATGGGTATTATTAATTCTTTATTCGCAATATAAATAAGCCTGTATCCCATCTTTTAAATAAAAATATTCTAAACAATTTTTATCGTTATTTTCGATGTTTCTTGTTCCGATATCAATTGCTGTGAATGCTTCATTTAGCTCTACCCATTCATTTTTATTAAAGTCCATAAATTTGTATGGTAAGGGTGATAGTAAAACAAAGAAAATATAAATAATTGCATATATCAGAGTAGAAATGCTAAATAAGGCAATAGTATGTTTTATAATTTTTCTTTCCATGAATTACTATGCTTAGGTCGATTATATTTTGTGACGGTTTGATTGTTTATATTGCTTTGTTTTATAGCTCAAAAACTGTATTCCCTTCAACCAGTGTTTTTACTACCTTGCCTTTGAAGTTCCAGCCAGAAAAAGGAGTGTTTTTGCCATGACTCAACATGTCTTCGCTATTAAAGATCCATTCTTTTTGTGGATCAATTAAACACAGGTTAGCGTTTTGACCTATACCCAGGTGCCCCGTGTCCAGGCCCAGTATTCTGGCAGGGTTGCAGGTGATGCTGGCGATGGCAGTATTTAACGGGATGATACCGTCGTCAGCTAGCTTTAGTGTGAGGGGTAATAAGGTTTCAATACCAGAAATACCCGGCTCCGTTGCAGGGTAGGGCGCCAGTTTTGCATCTGGCTCATGGGGCTGGTGGTCAGAGCAGATGCTATTGATAACACCCTCGGTTAGACCCTGGCGTAATGCATTCATGTCGCGTTGTGAACGAAGCGGTGGGATGACATGATAAAGGCTGTTAAAGCTACTGATGTCCATATCGGTAAGATGTAACTGGTGTGCAGCTACATCGGCAGTTACCTTTAGACCATTGGCTTTTGCATCATTAATTAATTCAATACTTCTTGCGCAGGATAAGCGACCAAAATGAATTCGAATATCCGTATCGCGAATTAACTCGAGAATTTGTGCAATAGGTGCAGTCTCAGCGGCGTAGGGTATAGAATTCAAGCCCAGTCTGCTGGCAATGGCGCCTTCATGGGCGCAGCCATTTTCACTTAAATGTTTGTCTTCGGCTTCAATGAAAACGGTAATGTTATGTGTAGATGCGTATTCAAAAGCGCGGCGTAAAATTAAAGGGTTATTAATTGCGTTTCGTGCATTACTGACACCAACGCAACCAGCTTCTTTCAGGCTGGCCATTTCACTTAAGTGCTCACCTTTTAAACCAGCAGTTAATGCTCCAAGTGTATAAACATGAGTCTTACCCGCAAGTTTTGCTTTGCGTAATATCAATTCTACTACCGCAGGTTCATCGATGACGGGGTCGGTGTCCGGTGGCATGCATAAAGTTGTTATACCGGCACTTGCTGCTGCATTTGTTTCAGTTTCTATATTTGCTTTTTGCTCAAGACCCGGTTCGCGTAAACGTGCACTAAGATCAACAATACCGGGAATTAACCAGAGATTGCTTGCGTCAATGGTTTCATTGGCGACAAATTTTTCTGGTGATTTTCCTATGGCAATAATTTTCTGATTACTTATATATAGATCTGTAACTTCATCAAGTTTATTTTGAGGGTCAATTATGCGGGCGTTTTTAATCAGGATATTTTTCATTATTTTTTCTCCTGATCTTGAGTTGTTATGTTGCCGCCCAGGGTCATGGACATGACCGCCATGCGCACTGCAATACCATATGTTACCTGATCTAGAATAACAGAACGGTCACCATCGGCAACGCTGGATTCTATTTCTACACCTCGATTAATGGGGCCAGGGTGCATAACAATGGCATCTGGTTTGGCAAGTTTAAATCGCTCTTCAGTTAAACCGTAAAGTTCATAGTATTCCTGTTCGCTTGGAAGCAATGCACCAGACATGCGTTCTTTTTGCAAACGTAACATAATAACCACATCAGCATCTTTAATACCGTTTTCTAAATCGTGGAATACACTCACGCCCATTGATTCAATATCTTTTGGTATTAATGTTTTAGGGCCGACAACTCTAACTTCACCAGTATTTAAAGTGTTTAGAGCATGTATTTGTGAGCGCGCAACCCGTGAGTGCATAATGTCACCTACTATAGCTACGCGTAGTTTCCCAAAGTCAGCGCCTTTGTTACGGCGAATGGTAAACATATCCAGCATGGCTTGAGTGGGATGGGCGTGTCTTCCGTCTCCCGCATTTAAAACGCGAATATGTGGTGCCACATGGTTAGCAATAAAGTGTGCTGTGCCTGAGTCCGCATGACGAACAACAAACATATCGGTTTGCATGGCTTCTAAATTACGCAAGGTGTCGAGTAGTGTTTCTCCTTTGCTGGTTGCTGATACACTGATGTTCATATTGAGTACATCTGCTGATAATCTTTTAGCGGCGAGTTCAAATGTGGTACGTGTTCGAGTGCTTGCTTCAAAAAATAAATTAACGATAGTTTTTCCGCGTAATAAAGGCACTTTTTTTACCGACTCATTAACGCCGGCAAAACTTTCTGCGGTATCAAGAATTTGATTAAGAATATTAGTCCCCAGGCCTTCAATAGTTAAGAAATGTTTTAACTGTCCCTGGTCATCAAGCTGAATGTTCCATAGATCCTGGCCGATTAAATCATCTGTGCGGCGTGTGGGTTTGTTAACCATTTAATAAACCCCTTCTGAAAATAAACTTCGTGAAATAATGTGATTAAAAGCGTAAGCAAAATTAGATATTTGATTCTGAATTAACATGAGATTATTTGTTTTAATGAGCATAAATTCTCTGATGTCGCAGTTATATGTATGAAATTGATTGTCCATCGTTGTCTTTGTTTTCTTTATATTAATTTTATCTTTTAATCTGATTTTTTTATTTCCCAGGCCAGTGGTTGCGGGCCTGTTAATTTTACCTGTTCGTTGTCAGCCAGTTCTAAGGTTTGTCCAACCACATCTGCCTGAATGGGGATTTCTCTGCCAGATCGTTCTATCAAACAGGCCAGTGTAATGGAGGCGGGGCGACCATAATCAAAAATTTCATTCATTGCGGCTCGAATTGTACGCCCGGTTTGTAAAACGTCATCAACTAGAATGATGTGTCTATCTTCAACCTGAGGCGGCAGACTGGAGGGTCTAACCTGCGGGTTCATGCCAATGCGGGAAAAGTCATCTCTATAGAAGCTGATATCAAGTGTGGATAGATCATCTTCAAGTTTGAGCTGCTGGTGTAGTTTTTCTGCTAACCATACACCGCCAGTGTGAATACCTACCATTAGTGGTTTTTCTATGGCGCGTTGCTCTAGCAGGTTTTCTAGATCGGTTGCCAGTTTTTCAAGAAGTTTTTCAGGTTCGGCAATGTGGGTCATGTGTTTTGCTCCAGCCAGCTTTGAACTATTATTGCGGCGGCTATCTTATCAATGTCCTGTTTGTCGTGCTGCTTTTTTTTATCCTGTAGAAACTGTTCGGCTTCAAAAGAGCTGAGGGCCTCGTTATGAGTATAAACCGGTAGATGAAAACGACCTTCAAGCTGGCGTGAAAATTTTTCTGCACGTTCAGTCATTTCGCTTTTAGTTCCATCTAAATAATAGGGTAAACCGACAATAAGGGCATCGGGTTTCCATTCGCAAATAAGGGCCTCTATCGCTGGCCAATCGGGTTTGTTGTTTTTTGATGTAAGGGTGGTAACAGGGTTTGAGCTGCTGGTGATTGACTGACCAGATGCTACACCGATACGTTTTTCACCAAAATCAAATCCAAGCACTTGCTGAATATTCATGCATGCCCCGTCTGGCTGCTCAGCAGTTGCAGGTCTATACCTAGTAACATTGCCGCTGCGGCCCAGCGTTTCTCGATGGGGATATTAAATATTATTTCTTCAGTTGCGGGGCAACTTAACCATGTGTTTTGGGATATTTCATATTCAAGTTGCCCGGGGCCCCAGCCAGCATAACCAAGAGCTATTAGTGACTGATCAGGGCCTTCATTATCTGCAATGGCCTGAATAATATCCTGTGAGGTGGTTACCGCAATATTGTCAGTGACTTTGAGGCTTGAGTCCCAGTCGCCGTGAGGGCGATGTAATATGAAACCGCGGTCAATTTGAACGGGGCCACCACTTAGTATTGTCTGGTTGTTAATTTCATGGTCTTCAGAGGTGATCTGTAATTGCGTCAGTATTTCAATAAGGCTTATTTCTGATGGGCGATTAATGGTTATACCCAGCGCACCATTCTCATCGTGCTCACAGATATAGGTAACAGATTGAGAAAAATTGCCATCTTCCAGGCTTGGCATGGCAATTAAAAAGTGATTTGTTAAGTTAGTTTCTTCAGTCATTAATAACTTCTTAGTTGATTGCTCTGAAACTCCCAGCTTCTTGTGATGTGTATTATGTCTGCCTGCTTTTGTAGTTTCGCCGAGAAGGGGGCAAATGGGGATGACATTTTTACAATACGTTTTGCTGCATCATCTAGTATTTGATGGCCTGAAGAGCGGCGTAGATTTATTTCTTTTAAGGTGCCGTCTGAGTTAATAACCACATCCAGAATAAGAGTGCCGCTTAATTTGTTACGTATAGCTGCGTCAGGGTAATCTGCATTACCCAGTCGCTCAACTTTATCAATCCAGCCGCGCATATAACTGGCTGCAATATATTCTTTAGTGCGCGAGTTTAAAAATTTTTCTTTTGGCTTTTGCGAGAATTCCTGCAGAGTCAAACTGAGTTCTTCTGCCATGCGCGCGGCACGTTCATTCTTTTGTTGAGGTTTTAGTATTTGCTCAAGCACTTCTTTGCTGGTTTGTTTTTTCTGTGACTCAATCTTGTGAGTGGAGTTTTTCTGAGTTATGAACGATTTTTGTGAGCTTTGTTTTTTTATGGGGGTTTGCTGATAACTTGCCTGGCGCTGAGCCATGCCAGGTTGTTGTGATAATGTTGGTGCTGAAAATAAATCAGTGCGTCTTACTTTTTCGTTGCTATTGCCACCCCCATCCTGGGTTGTTTGCGCAAGAAAATCGGCCTTATCAGGTGTTTCAGAATTAGAAGTGTTTACCAATATGACATCTAGAGAGGGTGGGATTTTCTGTTTGGCAGATGGTGAAGAAACAAAGGTAACACCTAAAATAATAATGCCATGAAGTAACAGGGCAAAGAACACTGTCATGCCAAGGCGGTCGCTAGAAGTGACCTTTGGTGGTGCTACGGGGCGTCTTGTCATATTTATATTATAGTGGTGCTGTAGTTAATATAGTAGTATCAATTTGAGAATTAAACTTCAGGCGTTTTTTCATTGACGGAGTCACATGAATAACTCCCTTATCATCAATAAGCATAACCTGTTTTAATTGTAGTTTTTTAGCAATTTTAAGCCATTTTAAAGGCCCTGCAACAAACAGAGCAGTGGCTGCGGCATCGGCCAGACCTGAGTCAGTATGTATAACAGTTACCGATTGAACCCCTTGTGCGGGATATCCCGTGCGTGGATCCAGTATGTGGTGATAGCGTTGTCCCTGATATAAATAAAAACGTTCATAATCACCTGAGGTGAAAACACTTTCTTCGTTTTGCGTTTCAATTTTTGCTAACCAGGTATTTAATCGTGGGTGTTTTATAGCGATGTACCAGGGGCGATCTCCATGAGAACCAATGGCTTTCAGGTCACCGCCTGTGTTAATTATGGCGTTTTTTATGCCCCTGTTTTTTAACATGTCTATTTCAAGATCAATTGCGTAACCTTTTGCAAAGGCGCCAAAATTTAAAGCAACAGCTTTATTACTGGTTTGTAATTTAATGCCATTAATTTGTATATCGCTTAACTGGGGTTTACTTTTTAAGAGCGCTTTAATGAGGTGTTTTTCAGGTGGTCGTATACCGGGATCGTCATGTTTGTGGATCTGCCATAAGTTAATAAGTTCTCCAATAGCCGGATTGAATAACTGTTCTGTGTTATCACTAATTGAGGAAGACTTTTTAATTAAATCTATAAGGCTGGGACTGGATGAAAAGGCAGCCCCTGTTTTCAAAAGTTGATTGGTGCGAGCAATTGAGCCTGGTTGCCAGGGTGACCAGGCCGCGTGCATATGAGCGAAATCTTCATCTAGCTGCTTAAATGCTGCGTCGGCCTGTTCTGCGGTGACATCATATAATGTAATGTCTATTAAAGTGCCAAAGTGCAGGCTACTATGGTGATGCTCTTCAGGAGCCTTGCTGCAAGCAGTAAGGCTAAAGAATATAAGTAATGTAAGCGTTTTTAGCATTTAATTTCTTCGATGCAATCCATTAGTTGGCCGGCAATATCAAGATTAAACTGTTTGTCGATTTCGCGAATACAGGTTGGGCTAGTGATGTTTATTTCGGTTAGATAGTCACCAATAATATCTAAACCTGCAAATAAAATACCCATTTTTGTAAGGCTGGGACCGACCTGATCTGCTATCCATTGTTCACGTTCTGTTATCGGCATGGCTTTGCCAGTGCCACCAGCTGCAATATTCCCTCTGGTCTCGCCTTCGGCGGGTATGCGCGCTAATGTATAAGGGACTGCTTCTCCGCTTACCATCAGAATTCGTTTGTCACCGGCTTTAATTTCAGGGATAAATTTTTGCGCCATAACAGTGTGTTGACCAAAATCTACCATTGTCTCAAGAATAACGGAAAGGTTAGCGTCATCAGGTGTGACTCTGAAAATAGATTGTCCACCCATGCCATCTAATGGTTTTAAAATTACGTCTTTGAACTTAAATACAAAATCGCGTAGTTTTTTCGGGTCGCAACTGACCAGTACATCAGTGCAGCATTGAGGAAACTGTGTCGCAAAGAGTTTTTCATTAGCGTCTCTAAGGCTGGAAGGTTTGTTTACAATCAGGCTGCCCTGCTGTTCTGCCATTTCCAGTAAATAAGTGGTGTAGATATATTCCATATCAAATGGCGGGTCGATGCGCATTAGAATTACGTCTAGTTTAGCGGCATCCATAGTAGACAGGGGGCCGGTTTCAAACCATTTCTCATTGTCATCAAAAACCTGAACGGGTTTGTAGTCTGCTTTAACGGTGCTGTCCTGAAGATAGAGGCCGCTTTGCTGTATGTAGTGTAAATGCCAGCCCTTGGTCTGTGCGGCGAGCATCATTGCCAGGGTGCTGTCTTTGTAGGGAGTGATGGATTCAATAGGATCCATAACAATGCCAATGTTTATCGTCATCCTGAGTTGCCCTATGTGATTTTGTTGAGCTGAATAATTTTATATTACACTATTTTTTAAATAAATGCTTATTAATCATAATGTTAGTTCTAATTCTTTAGGGTTTTGCATAACATTTTGGTGTAACTAGTTTATTTGGGGGGTATTTTTTATTTGCGAAACTGAATAACATAAGCTACATTCACAAATATTGTATGTACTAAATATAGCCTGATATATGATTCAGG
>Ga0316207_10005689_pt1 | contig 10222 bp, 9 predicted proteins | sample 6weekpyrite_MG_FD_204943 | JGI IMG/M metagenome (GOLD analysis project Ga0316207, IMG submission 204943) | Microbial mat bacterial communities from mineral coupon in-situ incubated in ocean water Damariscotta River, Maine, United States -... | ecosystem: Environmental > Aquatic > Marine >...
GATGCCTCAATCATTGCTGGATATTTAAAATACCGAACCTATCATGGTTGTGCCCTGCCTTACCATCACCAGTATGCCAGTATTAAAGCCTGGCAGGATGAAACCCATGTTGTTGAAAACAGGCAAAAGTATTCTCAAAAATTTGAACGAGTAATCGAACTGTTATCACCCAATATCAAGGTTAGTTTGCCAGACGCCGCCTTTTATCTATGGATAAAAGTACCTCAGGATGACACCTTTTTTGCTCGCAATCTATTCGCTCAACAAAATATCACTGTTCTACCTGGCCAGTATTTATCTAGAGATACAGACTCAGGTAACCCGGGCAATCACTATGTGAGAATGGCACTCGTCGCGCCATTAAACGAATGTATCGATGCCGCAGCTCGCATAAACAACTATTTACAAGCACTATAACCGGATTTAATTGGCACTGATGGCCCCTCCTCAGGTATAATACGTCATCATTTTTCATAGCAGATGCTCGAATAGCACCACTATTCAAAGAGCACACGACCAATCTAACGTTCTAACACAAACGTAGGTTAGTTATTTTAACTGCTAAATTCTGGAGTAAAGAAGTGAGCGATATCCAAAGTATTATTGAAAACGCATTTGAAAACCGAGCCGAAATAACCCCCCGCACCGCCGATACCATTGTAAAAGAAGCTGTTAATGAAGCAATGAACATGCTTGACAGTGGCGAAGCCCGTGTTGCTGAGCCTAAAAATGGCGACTGGGTTGTCAATGAATGGTTAAAAAAGGCCGTATTATTATCTTTTCGTATAGAAGATAACGAATTTATGAAGGGCGGTTTTACTAACTATTACGACAAAGTTCCTTCCAAATATGCCGACTATAACTCGCGCGAGTTTCGCGCCAGCGGTGTTCGCGTCGTTCCACCAGCAACGGTGCGTAAAGGGGCTTACATTGCATCAGGCACCGTATTAATGCCATCGTATGTCAATATTGGAGCATATGTTGATTCAGGTACCATGGTCGATACCTGGGCGACCGTTGGCTCATGCGCACAAATTGGTAAAAATGTTCACCTATCCGGCGGTGTCGGCATTGGTGGCGTGCTAGAGCCACTGCAAGCAGCGCCGACCATTATTGAAGATAACTGTTTTATCGGTGCACGCTCGGAAGTCGTTGAAGGCGTTATCGTTGAAAAAGGTTCTGTTATTTCAATGGGTGTTTACATTGGTCAAAGTACACGAATTTATAACCGTATGACTGATGAAATTACTTACGGTCGAATTCCAGCGGGTTCCGTTGTTGTATCTGGCAACCTCCCTTCCAGTGATGGTAAATACAGCCTGTACTGCGCTGTTATTGTAAAACAAGTGGATGAAAAAACACTTGGTAAAGTTGGTATCAACGAGTTATTAAGAGATATTTAATTATGACAACCCTTTATGGTATTAAAAATTGTGACACTGTCGTAGAAGCACGCAAGTGGTTAGACAAAAATGAAATCAGTTATGAATTTCATGATCTCTCCAACGATGGTGTGCCAGACAAAGCTCTGGATGAGTGGGTTAAATCAATCGGTTGGGAAACGCTGTTGAATCGTCGTAGTACAACCTGGCGAAAACTTCCTGATCACCAGAAAGTAAACCTTGATGCTGAAAAAGCCAAAGGGATTATGCAACAACAACCAACTATCATTAAACGTCCAGTTATCGAACATGCAACAAAATGTCATGCCGGGTTTAGTGACGCGTTTTATAAACATTTATTTCAATTATAAGTAACATAAATTCATTCCCGCGTTAAGCGGGAATGTTATTTTTAAGGCATCACTTCAAAGCCAAATAAAAATCAAACAGGCGATAACATTACTTATGCCATCAACCCTTGAACTCACTAAGCAACTTATTTCTCAAGCATCCGTGACACCAGATGATGCAAACTGTCAGAATATTATCGCAGATCGCTTAGAAAAAATTGGTTTTAATATCGAGTCACTGCCCTACGGTGAAGTTTTGAATCTCTGGGCAAGCCGGGGTAAAGCAAAACCTCTATTTGTTTTTGCCGGTCATACTGATGTTGTTCCCACAGGTCCAGAAGAAAACTGGCGCTTCCCCCCTTTTACACCAACTGAACACAACGGCAAACTATATGGGCGTGGAACTGCTGATATGAAAGGCTCGGTTGCGGCAATGGTAACAGCCTGTGAACGTTTTTTTACTACTTATCCCGATATTGATGCTAGTGTTGGTTTTCTAATTACCAGTGATGAAGAAGGTCCGGCTATTGATGGCACGGTAAAAGTTGTTGAATACTTAGAACAACAACAGATTAAAATTGACTGGTGTCTGGTAGGCGAACCATCAAGTACTAAGCAGATGGGTGACGTGGTTAAAAATGGCCGTCGCGGTTCACTGGGGGCGCAATTAAAAGTAAAAGGTAAGCAAGGTCATGTTGCTTATCCACACTTAGCCAAAAACCCTATTCATTCCTTTGCCGATGCAATGGCTGAACTAACAAGTAAAGAATGGGATAAAGGTAATGATCATTTCCCACCAACCACTTTTCAAATAAGTAATATAAATAGTGGCACCGGTGCAACTAACGTTATACCAGCTGATGTCGATGTGATTTTTAACTTTCGCTTTTCAACAGAAACAACGGCTGAAAAACTGCAACAAGACGTTGAGGCTATACTGAATAAATATGATTTTGAATATGATCTGAACTGGACTTTATCCGGCCATCCTTTTCTGACGGCAGAAGGTAAACTACTCGATGCTGCAAGCAATGCAATAAAGAAAGTCGTCGGTATCGATACTGAACTCTCTACCGCTGGTGGCACTTCTGATGGCCGCTTTATTGCCCCAACTGGCGCACAAGTACTGGAACTTGGCCCGCTGAATGCGACTATTCATCAGGTTGATGAGCATGTGAATATAATAGAGCTTGAACAGCTCTCCGAAGTTTACGAAGAAATTTTAAAACAACTATTTTTAGCTTAGTAATGATCACTACTAAAAATAGACAATAGTTATTGTTCAAAAAGATTTAGCTCAAAAGAACATCTTTTAACTAAATATCCTTGTTTAATTATTAACGCGCAGATTCTTTAATAATACGAATAACATCCTGCTCTAACTCTAAAGCAATCGAATTTGCAGCGCTTCCTCGTGAGATTTGAGCGGGTTTTATAAATAAAACCTTTGTAATACCTGCTTTATGAGTTAGCGTTACATGCAACGGACAAAGTGCGAGCATATCAGGATCGACATTGCTGACTTTATTCGCATACCAACCATTACAAAACACCATACTGCGAATCGATTCAATTTTATTCACGTTATAATCTTTACCCCATCGCTTGGCAAAGTGCGCCAGATTGCGGCCAATATTAGGTTCAAAAATCACATAATAGCCATTATTCTCTAAACCAGTGAATAAACGTTTATAGATTTTGCTCATTTTGCCTTTAACTGTATGAACAAAGACTGCAGGTTGCTCAGGCGTTGATAGTTGCGGTGCTGTTGTTTTTTCTTCCGTTACCGCTTCAGATTCAGGCTTAATGGTTGTCGACAGACCTTCTTTTATATTCTCAGCGGAATCAACGACAGGTATGCTTTCGTTACTCTTTTCTAAAACCGGTACATTATTGGTGTTTTCTTGCTCCGCGTGAACAGTAAAACTCAGCAATAAGATAAAAATTAGATATGATTTTTTGATTATTTTCATCAGGCTCTTTTTAAATTTAGTAAGTGACATTATTTCTTAAATAAACCGGTACCGCTTGTTCAGCTGTAACCATACTACCGCTTTTATACAAATCTTCAGCAAGCAATGCGATATCGTAAGCTTGCGGATAATGAAAAGTCTCCGGTGTTAAGTCCACAAAACTCAGCCGAGGTTCATTCAATTTTTTTATTATTTCTGTCCCAGTACCAACAACCTGATATTTTAATGAATCTTCCTGTTTAATTTGTAACTTTTTTGTAATTTCGCCAGCAGACGAAACCTGCTCTTCTCCGCAACATTGAGCTCGGCCATTGTTAATTTCATATAAAGCCCAGAATAACTCATTTTTTCGGGCATCCAAACAGGATAGAAAATATTGTTGCTCTTTAAATGTGCGATGTGCTCCCTGGGCCAATGCGGCTAAACTGGACACCGGAATTAATGGAATATTAAGACCAAAAGCCAGGCCTTGGGCAATACCGGTTGTGATCCGCAAGCCTGTAAAAGCCCCTGGGCCTCGGCAAAAGGCAATGGCTGATAATTCATTTTTTGAGAGATTTTCCTGCTTTAACAGCCTATCGACCATATTTAGTAGAAGATTGGTGTGTTTCCTGGGAGCAAACTCAAACAGTTCTACAATCGAACCATGATTGAGTAAAGCAACCGAGCAAGCTTCGGTTGTCGATTCTAGCGCTAAAATAAGCATAATAACCCTGATATGGCTTACAAAAAGCGCATTTTAACGTAATAAAAGGATTTTAATAGCGTTGATTTATAAGAGCGAAAGACGGCGACTAAAACGTTTCTTGCCATCTCCATCGTCATCAGTGGTTGGCAGCTCTTCGAGTTCAAACTGTAAATTGTCGAGCTGGGTATCTGTTTCGCTGATGTCATCAACCACATAGCCATCCAGACGCCGTTCAGCCATATCACTACTCTGATCTTCAAGACGAGAAGTGGGCGCATTCGACTTAACGACACTCGCATGCATTAAGCCGGGTGCATCGTCGTCAAAGAATCCAGGCTGTGTTCGTCCTAGCTCTACGGGTGAGACTGACTCATACGAAATTCGAAATTCATTTTGACCAATATAGATTTTATCTTGATCATCCAGTCGATGTGCGGTGATCCTCTTACTATTCACATAGGTGTGATTAGTACTGTTATTATCAATAAGTACACAATCTGTTTGCAAACTGAGTGAATCTTCATTTAGCTGGATAACAGCATGATATTTACTCACGAATTCATCATCAATTGAAATATCATTGTCCAAGGCACGGCCAATGGTTATTTCTTTTTTGTCGAGAGAAAACTTAACCCCGGGAATTCCATTTGCATATTGAATCAGTATAGCCATTGAATAAACCTCAGTTTTATCATCCCTGTCAGAATAACCTTACATTATACGTATTTCTTATCTATAAATTACTAAAAACTCATAAAACATTAATAATTGATACATAAATTATTTTTATTATTATATCTGACATATAGTTTAGGAAAATCAGCAAGTTATAAAAGTTGCATACATTTTATAACTTCAATGCAAAATTTGATGGCCCCAAAATGCAGAATAAATCGACATAAAAAAGCCGATATGCAGTACTCAATATGAACAACCTGCAAAACAAACCATCAATTTACCCAAATCCATCCCACACTATTTACTTTGGGCATTTAAGACTTTGTCGCTAAAAAATGTTCTAACATACTCCAGGTCTTTAGTAATGGGCATGGTTGGCAAACTTTTAAGAAATATTTTTCCATACGGTTTGCTACGCAAACGCGGATCACACAGCATTAACAAGCCAGTATCCAGAAAGTCACGAATTAGACGGCCGGCCCCCTGCTTAAGCGTGATAACGGCATTGGGTAGCTGGAAATCAAAAAATGGATTTAATCCTTTCTCTCGCATTGCATCAATACGTGCCTTAAGAATTGGATCCCCCGGTGAAGCAAATGGAAGCTTGTCTATTATGACGGTACTTAAGGCTTCGCCTTTCACATCGATGCCTTCCCAGAAACTATAGGTACCAAGCAAAACGGCGTTGCCCATTTTTCTAAAGTCCGTTATTAATGCATCACGTGGTTTTTCGCCCTGTACCAGTAACGGGTACTCGATATTATCTTTTAATAATTCCAAAGCATCATTGAGTGCGCGATAACTGGTAAATAAAAAGAAGGTTCGTCCACCACTGATATTAATAACAGGAACTGCCGTATCGACTACCGCTTTTATATAATGGGGACTCTGAGGCTCAGGTAGACCATCCGGAATATATAACAAAGCTTGCTCTCGATAATTAAACGGGCTTTCCCATGACTGACTACTAACATCCTCAAGAATGCCTAGCTGTTTTAAGAAATGATCAAAGTTATTGCCAACAGTGAGTGTTGCAGAGGTTAGTATCCAACTACCGGGCAAACTATCCATTTGTTGTTTAAATTCATTACCAACATCGAACGGTGTTAAGTGCAATGCAAAAGAGCGTTTGTATGTTTCAAACCAGTGAATGTGATCTGAGGGCGGATTAAGCGTTAATAGTTTTAAGCGAGCTTGCATGTTGGCTGCACGAGCATAGCAACTGTCTAAATCTTTACTTCTGTCTGATAATGGCTTTAATGCTTCAACTAGTACGTCTAACTGTTCGTTGAGCTTTTCCATTACCTTTATAAATTGTTTCGACTGACAGATTTCGCTCCAACCACCTCGTCGCAGCGGCAAACCCATTTCTAATCGAAAGTCGGCCGTAATTTTTTTTATTTCGTCGCATAAATCAAGTAGTTCTTTATCTTCATTAATTTCTGATAAGTAAGCAGCCGCCGTATCGCCAACCAGTTCATTCAACTGGTAGCCACTGACACTCGTACCAAAAAAATTAGACGCCACATCAGGTAATTGATGCGCCTCATCAATAATAAACGCATCGGCTATTGGTAATAACTCACCAAAACCATTTTCACGAATAACCATATCGGATAACAATAAATAGTGGTTAATCACTACAATATCACTGGCTTGAGCTAAACGACGTGCATTGACAATGTGACAATCATTATAGTCATCACATTCCGTTCCTATACAATTATCCGATGTAGAAGTAACTATTGGCCAGATATAATCGCCTTCTGCAATTTCGGGTATTTCACTGGTATCCCCCGTTTTAGTTTTAATCGCCCAGTTTCGTATCTGTCGCAATTTTCTTATATGAATTTTTGACTCGCCATGAATCTCCTGCTCTGCCAGGCCCAAGCGATACTTACATAAATAGTTAGATCGCCCTTTTAGTAATGCCGTGGTAACCGGTATTTCCAGCGCATTACGCACAACAGGTAAGTCTTTATGGAATAATTGATCCTGAAGGTTTTTTGTACCGGTCGATATAATAATTTTTTTGCCCGATAACAAAGCAGGTACCAGATAGGCAAATGTTTTTCCTGTCCCGGTACCCGCTTCTGCAACAAAGGTGGTTTCACAATCCAGCGCATGAGCAATGGCATTGGCCATTTCCATCTGTTGCTGTCGTGGCGCGAAGTCAGCAAGTTGTTGGGCTAAGGGACCTTGACGGTCTAAATATTCGGATGCTTCTAACAAAATTTATACATTCTTTTATAATACAAACACTATTGTTGTAATTTATTAATTCTATCCTGCGCTTTTAATGCCCCTTTTCGATTACCAAGACGAAACCGAGCATGCGCGATAATACGCCAGTTGTCGATGACTAGCGACTTATCAGCGCGCGCCATACTGTTCGATCTGGAAGCATAGCCAGCTGCCTGTTTATAATTTTCCTGTTGTAAAAAAAGCTTGGCCATATAATGCCAGATGACTGCATTGGCAGGCTCGATCCTCACAGCACGCTCCAGGCGTAGCATCGCTTTATCAAGTTCGCCATTCATGGCATTTACCCTGGCTTTTTTAATTAATGCCAGAACCGCCGGCGAGGTGCTTTCAGCTGGTTTTATCTGTCGAGAAAAAGTAGCGGTTATATCATCAGATTTTTTTGTCTGCACGCTACAGCCATTGAGACTCGCGAACAATACAATGACCAACAGAAATTTAAATACGTTATTCATAAATTATAGTTTCGGGTTAATATTTAATACGAAAATTACTGACAGTCGCCTTGTTCAGAGGGAATATCATCATGTGGTAGTGCTAGCAAGACAGCATTTTCACAGGAAACATTTACTCGCTTCAGGCTCACCGGATCAATCGCCAGATATTCTACACTAGCATTAGAATTAAATACTAACGGTTTGGTCGAAATTGCTCTCATAATATCAGACCATATTTCCAACGCACCACTGGAGCCACTTAATCCAGTCGACCGATTATCATCAGTCCCTAACCAGCTTACAACAAGGTGCTGCGCACTAAACCCTGCAAACCAGCTATCTCTTAAATCATTGGTTGTGCCCGTTTTACCAGCAGCATTAAAATCAGGTGGCATTTTATAGCGAATTCTTTTAGCCGTACCGGTCTGTAAAACATTCCTTAAAATACTATTAATAATAGTGACCTTGTCTACATCGAGTGTTTGTTGCACTTTAAGTGCAAAACGCTTTAGTGGTGTTCCATCTATAGCGAGTACTTCTCGGATAGCATTTAACGGCATATTAAAACCGCCTGATGCCAGGCTATGATACATTTGCGTTACTTCGTAAGGTGACATATTGACCGAACCTAACAGCATTGATGGATAAGCGGGTATTTTTCTTTTTACCCCCATGTCTCTAATAGTTTGTTGAATTGGTTCAAAACCAATTTTTAACCCCAACCGAACTGTTGCCAGGTTATAAGAGTGTGTTAGTGCCTGATAAAACGCTACCGCGCCATGTTCTTTTTTATCATAATTTCGTGGTGACCAAACATCACCAGCTGGCCCTTTAATATGAACCTTTTTATCATTCAGCAAGGTTAATGGATTAAAATTATCCTGCTGTAATGCCGCGAGGTAAACTGCTGGCTTGATTAATGAGCCAATGGGCCGTATAGCATCCAAAGCCCGGTTAAAACCTGCCTCTTCTGGATTTCGACCACTTACTAAAGCAAGAACTTCGCTATTGGTTGTATTGGTTATAATTGTAGCTGCCTGCAAATTCTTATTTAAATGTTTTCTTTTATCCAGCCATTTCGTTTTTCGTTCAACGATTTTTTCAACTTTCTTTTGCAGTAGCGGATCTAGCGTGGTAAAAATTTGCAGCCCTTCAGAAGCTAAGTCCTTGTCACGATAAAATGTCTTCAACTGTCGTTTTACTAAATCCAGAAATGCTGGATGAGAAGAAATACTACTCGGTTTAGTTTTAATAATGCCTAACGATTTACGTTTTGCCTGTTTCGCCTCGGTTAAAGTAATAATTTTAAATTCTGCTAATAAATCAATAACCAGGTTACGACGTTTTAGTAACCGTTTGCTATATCGTCGAGGACTATAATAGGAAGGCCCTTTTACTAAGGCCACTAACATCGCAACATGGTGCAATTCAAGATCATCCAGGTTTTTATCAAAATAAAAACGACTCGCTAACCCAAAACCATGTATAGCACGGGCTTTATCCTGCCCTAAATAGACTTCATTTATATATGCTTCAAAAATCTCATCTTTATCAAAATGAAATTCCAGCAGTAAAGACATAATCGCTTCATTTAATTTACGCCACAGACTGCGGGTATTACTTAGAAAGAAGTTTTTAACCAGTTGTTGGGTTAATGTACTGCCGCCCTGCACTGTTTTTCCGGCTCGAATATTTGCCAACAAGGCCCGTGCGATACCTTTATAATGTAAACCATGGTGTAAATAAAAATGTCTATCTTCAACGATCCTAATTGCGGACTTAAGTAATTCTGGTACGCTTTCAAGCTTAACTAATATTCGATCTTCCTTGTGTGCAGGATATATTCCACCAATAATAGCCGGCTCCATGCGAATAATATCTATTTCCCTTTCATCCAGGTAATCATAAACACTGGAAATACTATCGCCTGTAAAACTAATTTTTAATACTTTAGAATCTGTTTTTTCATCCCAGAATTGAAAGGCTCGGGTTGTTAATAACACATCATTACCACTGACCAGATAGCTACCCGGACTTTCCGGCTTTGCTTTGTTGCGAAATCCAAGTAATTTCAACTCATCTAAGAATGTGGCTTTTGACAGGTTCAGACCACTATAAAGCTCTAGTGGACGGGCATATACTTTGGCGGGTAACGCCCAACGTTTTCCATCGAATTTCTTTAAAACAATAATATCCAGAAACAGGACATAAAAAGAAAACAATAACAGGAAAAATAAGATGACATATCGCCACTTAATCTTGCTAACTATCGATGCTTTATTCGATTGTTTTTTACGAATTTGTTTTTTTTGTTTACTAGCCTGAGCGCGTTTTTTCTTTTGTGGAGCTTTTTTACGATTCGTATTTGATACTGATTTTTTACGTGGTCTCCGGGGCGGCATAGTAAAGATATTCTTCTAGGTGATTGAGTCAATGCAATTGGCATTATACT
>Ga0316207_10005691_pt1 | contig 10221 bp, 9 predicted proteins | sample 6weekpyrite_MG_FD_204943 | JGI IMG/M metagenome (GOLD analysis project Ga0316207, IMG submission 204943) | Microbial mat bacterial communities from mineral coupon in-situ incubated in ocean water Damariscotta River, Maine, United States -... | ecosystem: Environmental > Aquatic > Marine >...
CCCGTCATGATGATGCATCCCGATTCAGCATATTCATAAATAATTGTTCTAAGCGATTTGTTTTATTTCGCATACTCAATACTTTGATGCCATGCTCCGTTAAATAACTAAACAAATCATTCACTGCGCGCTCCTTGGGCAGCACCACTTCAAGCGTATGGTCATCCAACAATGCCAATTTACAGCCCGATACTTTTGGTAGGCTTGTTACCGCACCCTCTAAATCAAGCACAAAGGTTTCTTGCTGCAGACGAGAAAGTAATTCTTTCATGTTGGTATCTTCAATCAGTGAACCATGATCAATGATGCCAATGTTCCGACATAGGCTTTCAGCTTCTTCTAGATAATGCGTTGTTAAAATAATCGTCGTACCTTGTGCATTAATTTCTTTAAGGAATTCCCACATGGTATGTCTTATTTCAATATCAACACCCGCTGTTGGTTCATCGAGAATCAATAAGCGAGGCTCATGCATCAGCGCACGGGCAATCATTAAACGCCGTTTCATACCACCTGATAATTGGCGCGCCATATCAAAACGCTTTTCCCAGAGGCCCAGCTTGCGGAGCAAGCTGTTCGCACGAGCCTCTGCCTTAACACGCGGGATACCATAGTAACCAGCCTGATTAACGAGTATTTCCCGAAGCGGCTCGAAGACATTGAAGTTGAATTCCTGTGGCACTAAACCAATATGTGTTCGCGCAATCGCAAAATCATCATCGGTGTCATTACCGAAAATTGACACTTTGCCGCCACTCTTATTTACCAATGAAGAAATAATACCGATGATAGTCGATTTACCCGCACCATTTGGCCCAAGCAATGCATAGAAGTCACCTTCAGCAACGTTGAGGCTAACGCCTTTTAACGCAACAAAACCATTTTTATAGGTTTTTTGTAAATTGCTAATTTGTAGTGCAGGTGTCATCAAATAAGTCTACCATAACCTTGTATTGTCTTATGCCTGTGTGATTTTCCAACAACGGTGAATATTCTTGCGTCGTGAAAAATCTTCGGGAATCGTTTTTAAACTAATGTCTTCTGCAACTAAATGAATTAAACGTGACTCTTCTAATTTAAACTTCTTAAAGTTATTAGAAAATAAAATAACCCCACCTTTTGTCAACAGCTTTGCTGCCGCATTAATCAAGCGAACGTGGTCACGTTGTATATCAAATTCTTTATCCAGCCGTTTCGAGTTTGAGAATGTCGGTGGATCAATAAAAATAACATCAAAGCTTTTCTTGTCTCTCTTAGCTTCATCAAGCCATTCCAGGCAATCGGCTCGAATCAATCGGTGCTGACCAATATCGACATTATTGAGACTATAATTTTTCTGCGCCCAATCGAGATAGGTTCTCGACATATCAACACTCACTGACTCAGTTGCCCCATGTGCAATAGCTTGCAACGATGCCGTTGCTGTATAGCAGTAAAGATTTAATACTCGTTTGCCTTCGGCTAACTCGCCAAACATATTTCGCGTAATGCGATGATCCAAAAACAAACCGGTATCAAGGTAATCAGAAAAATTGACTAACAGCCGGCAAGTGCCTTCTTCTACCTCATGAAATTCATCCGTACCTGCTAAACGATTATATTGGCCTTTACCTGCTTGGCGACGACGTTGGCGGAAACTAATTTGCTCGGCCTTCACATCAAAGACTTCTGGAAGTACCGTAAACGCTGCCTGTAATCTTTGTCGCGCTTTAGCCGCATCAACAGTCTTCGGTGCGGTATATTCTTGAACATGCACATAAAGTCGATCGCTATAATAAAGATCAACGGCAATGGCAAACTCAGGTAGATCAACATCGTATACCCGGTAACAATTAACATGCTCACGTTTCGCCCACCGTGAGAATTTTTTCAGGTTTTTACGCAAGCGGTTAGCAAACATATCGCCACCGGTTTTTTCTACGCTATTCAAGGTATTGTAAATAAATAGCTCACAGTCAATCGGACCATTGTTAAGTTCAATCACCTCGTCAGCGACTTGGCCATGATAAAGCGCTAGTTCTGGGCTACCCGTAAAAACCGCCTCATGCCAATTGGGCAATTGTCTCTGTTTAAGCCTGCCTAGCTGAGCATATAAATTACGTAAGCCACCCATTGCGGCAATACGTTCACCATAGGGTGGGTTACAAACAAGCAGCCCTTGTTCAACATCATGCAGTGCTGCCGGTAACGAACCTGTTTCGCTAAGTGCACATGTTTCAGTATGAATGTGTGACTGCAAACCTGCACGGGTAATATTGGCGATACTCTTACGGATTGCGACCTTGTCTGCATCTTGGCCACGAATCGGCGGCATATTTTCCAGCCCCTTTTCTCGGCGCTGTTTTGCCTCCGTCAACACATTCTGCCACAGCGCTTCATCATGTTCCGACCAATACTCAAAACCGAAACCATCACGCAACAGGCCTGGCGCAATATCTCCAGCCATCATTGCGGCCTCAATCAACAACGTGCCACTACCGCACATAGGATCAAGTAAGGCTTGTTGTGATGGCCAACCTGAAAACATCAACAAGGCTGCCGCTAGATTCTCCTTTAGCGGTGCTTCACCACCCGCATCACGATAACCACGACGATGCAAACTGCCACCTGATAGATCCAGCGCTATTTGTGCTTCACGACGACGGATGTGAACATTCAATCGAATATCTGGATTCTCTGTATCAACTGATGGGCGCTCACCTGTTCGATCTCTAAATTGATCAACAATGGCATCCTTAACTTTTAATGCCGCATAGTGACTATGATCAATCACTGACTGCGTTAAGGTACAGTGGACAGAGAATGTCGCACTAACCGGAAAGACCTCGCTCCAATCAACTGTCAGCGCGCCGTCATATAGAGCATCTGTATCACCGGCTTTAAATGTTGCAATAGGCAACAATACGCGATTGGCAATGCGTGACCACAAACAGATACGATAAAGTGTCTCTGTATCCGCCTCACAATGTGCTCCCGCAGCAACAACTTTTAGGCCTGTCGCTCCAAGATCGCTTAACTCTTTTCCTAGCAACTCTGTTGTGCCACGTGGTGCGCTAACAAATAATTTCATGTTATTTCTTTATTAATAATGCTGATTTTAAATAGGCGCTTATTATACATAGAGACTGGCTCTCTTTGTGGCTTAGCAATGCGAATATTTGAGTCATTCATACACCAAAGTGTCGACTGTTTAACAGTCTAACCGTGACCTTCATCAACGTCGTTCTCTGCAAGTTCGCTAAAATCTGACGATGGAGGAAAAACTATGAATAATTCGGCTGCCCAGCTTGAGCTCACAACACTCAAGAGTCTAAAACCATTTGACTCGCTTAATGAACGACAAATTACTCAAATAACACGCTCTGCGGTAATACATCGGCTACAGCCCGGTGAAGCACTCACTATCAGTGCTGTTGATAGTCAAGCAGAGAAATACATCGATTACCTTATTGTTGGTGATGTTGAATTGCAGCGAAATCGTCAACGAACATCTCTCAGTACAAATAGCCCGCAAGCACGAAAACCACTTAACGAGATAGTACCGCATTTCACCTCAATTTTAGCCCATACCAGTAGCGCTGTTTTAAGGGTTGAAAAGCAATCTTTTGAGTCGGTTTTACAACTCCATTGGCAGCAGGTATTTGAATGCGAAGAACTGCACATCGAAAACGATATGCACTCAATGTCTCAGCTGCTACAAAACCGCTGTCTCCTTGCCCTACCGCCTGACAATATTGAAACGGTAATGGCTTTAATGGAAACCGTTAGCTTCTCAGCTGGGGACTATGTTATTCGCCAAGGCGAACAAGATAATAGTTATTACACCTTGCTAAACGGTCGCTGCAAGGTAACACGTCGTCCTCACGATTTAGCTCAAGAAATACTTTTAGCGGAATTAAATGCAGGTGCCAGCTTCGGAGAAGAGGCGCTCATCACCGAAGCACCGAGAAATGCAAATATTCAAATGCTCACTGATGGCACATTAATGCGTCTTGAGAAAAAATATTTCATTGATTATGTCGTCAACGCATTAATTGAAAAACATGATTATCCCAGCTTGATCAAAAAATTACGCCAAGGCGCGAAATTAATTGATGTGCGTGGTAGCGATGAATATAAACGCAATGGTCATGGCCTGCATATTCCGTTACCGATGCTGCGATTACGTTTAGAAAAATTAAGTAAGGGGCGTGAATACATTTTTTGTTGTGACGATGGCAAACGTGCAAGCACCGCTGCATTTCTCGCTAAACAACAAGGATTCTCAACAGGTATTCTAGAAGGTGGATTAAATAAAGTTCCAAAAGAATACTTGCAGCGCACCCGTTAGACTATTCTCTAACACCGAGCATGCCTAACAAAATTTTAAAACATTTAAATTTAAGTAATGTTTAAATGCTTTTTTATTGTTGAAAAGAAACTTTGTAAATTGATTGGCTTGGTAATGTAATCAGAGAAACCCGCAGCAATACCTTTATCAAAATCAGAAGCAAGTGCGTTAGCGCTGATCGCGACAACAGGGATATCCTTAGTTGCATCCTGCTTCTTCAGCTCTGCCAATGCATCATAACCACTCATACCGGGTAGATTGATATCCATCAAAATCAGATCAGGCGTTTGCTCCTTAAGCACTTCCAAGCCATCCTCGGCTGTTTCCGCACCAATAAGCGTAATATCAGGAAATGTTTTCAGTAGTTGCTCAACTAATCGCATGTTTGCAGGATTGTCTTCAACATATAAAACTAAATGTTTGGTAGTCATAACTTTATAACTTTCAGGAACGAATTTGTTTATATTATTATCTGCCATTCCTTGCGCTAGCGGACAAGATAGTTTTTGTAAATTTATAGCTAAAGTATACTCCCCTCAAATATTTTTTGTTGTGACTTATTTACATTTTAAACCCCTTTTTAAAAATGGTTTTATTACATTTATTGTGGTATTTATTAACTATGACTAGCATGAAACTTAACGTATATTAGCCCCAAATTATGAGCAATTTTCACGAATCATCACAATTACAGCAGGCCATCTCCTCAAAAAAAGAAGCCCTAGCCAAAGTTGTTAATCAGCCTCTAGCCGAGGTGGCAGAAAGCTGTGCCGAGGTATGGGCCGATCCTGACGCCATCGACCAGCTCTTGCTCAAGGCACATGCTGAGATTCCCTATGCGCACTTATTGTTTGTGCTCAATATTGATGGCATCCAAATTAGTTCCAATGTCGAGAAAGACAATGCAGATATAACATGGCGCGGTCGTGATCAGTCCCAGCGCCCTTATCTGATGAAAAACCTACCTTATAAAGGTGTCATGTTGTCGTCGCTTTACATGAGCCTACGTACGTATAAACAGTGCATCACGGTATTACATTCAATCAACCGTGGTGAGCAGTTACTCGGGTTCGTCTGTGCTGATTTTTCAGTCGCCGATTTACCTGAGCCATCTCAACTCGCGAAACAGGATTTTCATTGGACCCAATTTAAGGGCGACCCCGCAGTGCGCGGTACTGTCTTCATGCAAGAGCGGACTCAGAGCTTGCTCGATGAACACATTGATGAAGTGTTAGATCTCATTGAAATCCTCATGCTTGAGCATGGTATCTTTCATACCAAAATTCACTTTTCGAGTGGGCGGGTTTCAATGTGGTTGTTAGAAGATCCCTTTAGTTACCGCATCTACACAACCGATGAACTCATTAATCCCGACATCTGCTTGGCCTTTCCGCAATATCCTTACCGTGAAGATGCGAAAATTCCTCCAGAGAAGGTAAAAGAAACCCTTGACCAATTTCGTGCCTTACGTTTTGCCGACGAAACCATTTACCTACGTTCAAGTTCGATCAATTTAATGAATGGCATACTGGGTTTAACTTTTTCTTGTGATGGCTCGCACTACATGCCGTACGAGGAATTTCTTGAGCGTGATCTTGCGTTCTGGTTGGGGAATAACGTAGTAACTGAAACGCCGACGACTTAACTAAACGAAGAAAAAAATGGTGGCTATGGGTGGACTTGAACCACCGACCCCAGCATTATGAATGCTGTGCTCTAACCAGCTGAGCTACATAGCCATAATCTTTCGCACTCGGCCACTTGATACATGGATTCCGAGAGCCGCGCATTTTGGGCATTTGCCGCCCACTTGTCAAGCGCGTATTTGCCTTACTCTGCGCAATAAATATGCTATTTCTAGTTTAAATATCAATAACTTGTTTTAAAGTAGTTCTTTATATGGGGGATAAATAAGAATTAAGCTTAAACATTAAAACGGAAATGCATGACGTCACCATCGGCAACCACATAATCCTTGCCTTCTAAACGCCACTTTCCGGCTTCTTTGGCACCCGCTTCACCGTTGCCTGCAATGAAATCATCATAGGCAACGACTTCGGCACGGATAAAGCCTTTCTCAAAATCGGTGTGAATAACCGCGGCTGCTTTCGGTGCTGTTGCGCCAATCGCCACCGTCCACGCACGGACTTCTTTAACGCCTGCGGTAAAATACGTTTGCAAACCAAGTAATTTGTAACCGGCACGAATAACACGGTGCAGGCCTGGTTCATCAAGCCCTAGTTCACCGAGAAATTCCGCCGCATCTTCTTCATCCAGTTCAGCGATCTCAGCTTCAATAGCTGCACACACAGGCACAACTGGTGCCTTTTCTGCTTCAGCCATTTTCACAACAGCATCTAAATGTGAATTATTCTCAAAGCCATCTTCGCTAACATTGGCGATATACATGGTTGGCTTAATTGTTAACAAGTGCAGGTCATGTAACTCAGCCAACTGCTCATCATCAAGCCCCATTGAACGCACTGCACCACCATCATCAAGCTGCTTGGCAACTTCTTCTAATAGCGCTAGCTTTGCAATCGCATCCTTATCTCCACAACGCGTGAGCTTCTTCGTGCGCGTCATGGCCTTTTCTACTGAATCCATGTCAGCTAAGGCGAGTTCGGTATTAATGATTTCAATATCAGAAAGTGAATCAACAGGCGTATCACCATGACGCAGCACGTCGTCATCTTCAAAACAACGCACCACATGAGCAATGGCATCCGTTTCACGAATATTGGCGAGGAACTTATTGCCTAAACCTTCACCTTTCGATGCGCCCTCAACCAGACCCGCAATGTCAACGAACTCCATTGTGGTTGGCAATACTTTTTCAGGGCTAACAATCGCTGCGAGCTTATCAAGCCGAGGATCCGGCATCTCCACCACACCGACATTCGGCTCAATGGTACAAAATGGATAGTTCTCAGCTTGGATACCCGCCTTGGTTAAAGCGTTGAATAACGTTGATTTGCCAACGTTAGGTAAACCGACAATGCCACACTTAAAACCCATATCACCAAACCCTTTGTTTATTTAATCACTATGCAGTGAATGCATCGCTTTTTCGATATCACCATTGACAAGATCAGGCATCACTCTTGCTGCATCATCAATGGCGTATCCAATCTGCGTTTTATCCGTTGCAGATGGTCGCGCCAGAACAAAATCAGATACCTCTTTACTCTTACCGGGGTGTCCAATTCCAAGTCGAAGCCGCAAGAAGTCTTTGCTACCCATCGCACTAATAATGTCACGCAGTCCGTTGTGCCCCGCATGCCCACCGCCTTTTTTCAGACGTACATCACCCGGCTCAAAATCGAGCTCGTCATGAGCAACCAAGATATTCTCAACGGAAATTTTGTAATACTTAGCCAATGCGGATACTGATTGGCCACTACGATTCATGAAGGTGTCTGGTTTTAGTAACCAAACCGGTTCGCCGTGCAAATTAGCTTTGCCTGCGTAACCATAAAATTTACTGTCTTTTCTTAACTCGCAGCCAGAATGACGCGCAAGTTCATCGATGAACCAGAATCCGGCATTGTGCCGCGTTGCTTCGTAATCGGAACCGGGATTACCCAGCCCCACTATGAGCGCTATACGCGACACTAATGCCGACTCTGACCGCGCAGGCGCGGTTAGTCCTTAGCTTCTTCGCTATCGCCTTCAGCAGCGGCTTCTTCGCCTTCAGCAACAACTTCTTCAACTTCTTCAACAACCGCACGTGGTTTATGAATACTGACCACTGGTAAATCATGTGATTCGCCGTGTGCCAATTGTACCAATTCAATACCGTCTGCCACTTTAATATCCGACAAGTGCAGTGATTGCCCCATGCCCAATTCAGCAACATCAATTTCGAGGAATTCAGGTAAATCGGCAGGTAAACAACTCACTTCTACTTCAGCCACATTATGCTGAATAAGACCGCCTTCTTCCTTAACACCCGGTGCAATATCTTCATTAATGAAGTGCAATGGTACGTTCATGTGCAGTTTTTCTTTCATATTCACGCGCTGGAAATCAGCATGTAAAATAAGCAACTTAGCTGGGTGACGTTGTAAGTCACGCAAAACCGCTTTCGCAGGCTTGCCATCAATATTGATAGTCAAGATATGTGAATAAAAAGCTTCGTTTTCCAGTGCATGGGCGATCTTGTTGTGATCCATTGTCAAAGAAACGGGATCGTCACCACCACCATACATGACAGCTGGAATTTTATTCGCATGACGTAGGCGGCGGCTCGCACCTTTCCCCATATCTGTGCGAACTTCAGCGTCTAGCTCAAAAGTTACACTCATTGTAATACTCCTAGTTTAAATTAAAGTAAGCCACCACCGTGGTGACATACTCGCTTCCCCGCGACCAGAGAAAGCGTGCCCAAACTGATTTAATAATCAGCCCAGTTCGTTAGTCCATGTACAAAGAACTAACAGATTCTTCCTGATGAATTCGACGCATTGTTTCCGCTAACATCGCGGCAATACTCAGTTGTCGAATGCGTGAGCAGCCTATTGCTGCTTCACCTAGTGGTAATGAATCAGTCACTACCAGTTCATCTAGTTTCGATGCTTCAATGTTTTCGATTGCCGCGCCTGATAAAACAGGGTGCGTACAATATGCTGCCACTCGTGCAGCGCCATGTTCTTTTAACGCGTCAGCCGCTTTACAAAGCGTGCCAGCCGTATCAACCATGTCATCAATAAGTACACAGTTACGACCCGTCACATCACCGATGATATTCATCACCTTTGACTCATTCGCCTTAGGACGACGTTTATCGATAATCGCTAAGTCAGCGTCATCGAGACGTTTTGCGATGGCTCTAGCGCGTACTACACCACCCACATCAGGTGAAACGACCATCAGGTCATTACCACTGGTTTTCCAAACATCACCTAACAAGATTGGTGAGCCGTAAACATTATCAACAGGAATATCAAAGAAACCCTGTATTTGATCCGCATGTAAATCGAGCGTTAAAACACGATCCGCACCGGCTGCGGTAATCATATTCGCAACTAATTTTGCCGTAATCGCAACACGTGCGGAACGAGGTCTACGGTCTTGGCGCGCATAACCGAAATAAGGTATCACTGCGGTAATACGACGTGCTGATGAACGACGCAAAGCATCAACCATCACCAGCAATTCCATCAAGTTTGTATTCGTCGGGCTACATGTTGGCTGAACGATGAAAACATCTCGGCCACGCACGTCTTCCATGATTTCAACGCCAACTTCGCCATCACTAAAACGGCTAACAGCGGCTCTACCCAACGGCAAATGCAGGTGACTCACAATCGCATTCGCCAATTGTGGGTGGGCATTTCCAGTAAAGACCATCATGGAACTTTCAGGCACGACATACCTCGTTGTAACGCACTGAGTAATACATATATGGCTGGGCGGTAGGATTATTCGAGACTTCCTCCCACCGAACTAAATCCAGCTCATTTGTATGGCTGGGGCGGTAGGATTATTCGGGACTACGTCCCTCACCCTTCGGGCCAGCGTTGCCGACTACGTCTGCACCGCTGTTCTAATTCACTGCGTGAATTAGTCGAACCTGAGGTTCTCTTCCTACCGGAATAAATCCAGCTCATTTGTATGGCTGGGGCGGTAGGATTATTCGGGACTACGTCCCTCACCCTTCGGGCCAGCGTTGCCGACTACGTCTGCGCCGCTGTTCTAATTCACTTCGTGAATTAGTCGAACCTGAGGTTCTCATCCTACCGGAATAAATCCAGCTCATTTGTATGGCTGGGGCGGTAGGATTCGAACCTACGTATGCCGAGATCAAAACCCGGTGCCTAGCCGCTTGGCGACGCCCCAATAAACTTTTAAAACTATCTCACCCTACCTGCGGTAGGATTGCTCGGCAC
>Ga0316207_10005693_pt1 | contig 10216 bp, 13 predicted proteins | sample 6weekpyrite_MG_FD_204943 | JGI IMG/M metagenome (GOLD analysis project Ga0316207, IMG submission 204943) | Microbial mat bacterial communities from mineral coupon in-situ incubated in ocean water Damariscotta River, Maine, United States -... | ecosystem: Environmental > Aquatic > Marine >...
TAGGGATATCCATATGTGCCTGATTTGCTTTTTTGTAACTGTGTTTGGGCTGCTGGCAACTCGTAAGCTGGCACTGTTTCATTAAGCTTCTAGCTCTATAGCGACTTAAGGGGGTGCCTCGAGTTGTGGTTCTGTCGCAAATAGGAAAAAATATAAAATCCAGTTTTCCCCTAGGCGAATTTATGCAGCCAAAGAATAAAATAACTCCGCTGGCGATTTGTTTCCTTTTACCGAGTATCTGTATTGACCTTTTTTGATCATGCGAACGAGTTCAATTCCAGACAATGTTTTTTGCGCACAATGAAAGTTTTTAAAACCTAACATCGGCCGTGTCAACTTCTTTACGAAACGATGGTCTTGTTCGACAATGTTATTGAGGTATTTACATTGCCGAATTTCAACGTGTGTATTATTGTCTTCATTGTAAGTATTGATGGCCGCTTTGTTCGTTCCACTCTTATCAATATTCACTAAACTGGGCTGCCCATTATTACTGACTGCTTTATTAAAAAAGCGTAAAGCAGCTTTTTTATCGCGTTTAGCGGTAAGCAAAAAATCAATTGTATTATTTCGTTTGTCGACTGCTCGATAAAAATATTTCCATTGGCCTTTAACTTTAATATACGTCTCGTCCAATCGCCAGCGATTTCCTGTGCGTGTCTTTTTCTGACGAAATTTATTTTCTAGCTTCGGCGAATAATATACAACCCAACGATTTATTGTACTATGATCAACAGAAAACCCGCGTTCTTCCATCAATTCTTCAATGTCCCTATAGCTCAGTGCATAAGTAAGATACCAACGGATGGATTGTAGAATCATATCTTTCTGAAAATGGCGGCCATGGAAATTGATCATGAAACACTCGTTGAATTTTGATTTAAAATTAACAACTATAACATGCTGAAGAACTGAGCATTAAATTGCGACAGAACCGCACCGTCTTCCAGGTAACGAACGAGTCTTGACCATTGGTTATTCAAATAGGTGAGCGCTTCACCAATTTTTGATTTCGGTGGTGTGGTGGATAAACTTTTTTGTAACCATTGTTGGATTTTATCGATGATCGGTTTCGCTTCTTGCTGTCGAATGCGGTAACGTTCTTCAACGGAAAGGTCTTTGATCTTTTTCTCGATTCGATAGAGGGCTTGAATAAATGCGATCGCTTGATCCGCTTTGCCCGTTTTGCCTTTTGGCTGAATTTTCTGGGCATCGACAAACTTTCTGCGTGCGTGCGCCATACAACCTAATCGAGTAATTTTGTATTTCTCACAGGCTTGTTGATAACCTTCATAACCATCCACCATCAACGTACTCACTTCGTGATTCAGCAATTGTGTGGGTACCTTACGTTGTCGTGTCGGGTCATAGTGAAAGACAATCATCGTATGTTCAACAAAGCTGGCCATTAACCACATATAACTTTGACTCTGGGGTGTTTTACCTGGCTCCTTGAGTACTTGAATCGTAGTTTCGTCCATATGTACGACGGGTTGTGACAAAATACGCTCTTGCATCAGATTGATCACGGGTTGTACCAATTCACCACATCGGATCCTCCAGTTCGACAGGTTGGTTCGGTCCAGTTCGATGCCTGCACGTTTAAATATCTCGACTTGTCGATAAAGTGGTAAAGCATCACAATATTTTTGTGTCGCGATATAAGCCAACAACTCGGGACTAGCGATGCTTTTTTCAATCGGTTGCTTAGGTTTCTGTGCAACTTGAAATTGATTGCAGCAAGGGCAGCAGTATTTATGGCGACGATGCTGAACCACGCTCACTTGCGCTGGAATGATTTTGAGTTGCTCGTGCTCTTCGGTGCCGATGTGCGTTAACGGGGTTTGATCATGTGGACAAACTTTCTCTGACGCATCAAGATCGTAGTCAATGATTTCACGGGGTAAATGCGGCGGAATTGCCACACGTGGCTTTTTCTTACGCTCATGGGCACTGACCTTAACCGTGTCTTGCGGTGTCGCTTCGGCGCTTGACTCATATTCAACGCTTTCGGCTTCATTAAACAAACCCAATTGATCAGGCGAGACTTTTTCACTGGAGGCGCCGAATTATTTCTGACGAAAATAGTTTACCAGTTCTTCCAGTGTTTGAATGCGTTGCTCTTGCTCAGCAAGCTTTGCTTTGAGCGTGCGATTTTCTGCTTGTAAATCACTGACCATTTCCATAGCGTGATTTTACCAGAAAGATCAGCCGGCTGCAGTATAGGTCAATGATTTATGTGGTTTGATTCGGGTAATATCGACACCCCGCAATAACCATAACCATTGTTCATGGGTTAAGATGATCGTTGATGTGGATAATTTTTGAGGCCACTTAAAACGGGCTTCTTCTAATCGTTTTTGCCACAAGGCAAAGCCGGTCTTGTCCCAATAAAGGACTTTCAGTTGTGTGCGCCGCTTATTACAAAAAACAAACAATGCAGCATCAAAAGGTGAAAGCTTCATCTGTTCCTGAACAATAATACTCAAGCCGTTAATCGCTTTGCGAAAGTCCACTGCATCACGATGCAGATAGATGGGAACATGTTTGTCCCAGTGAATCATAAGGCACGAATGAGTGTGGCAATATAGTGGGGATCAACAGAAGTATCAAAACAAAATTCACCGCCAGAAAATCGGAATGACACACTGCCATGCTTCTTTGGCGGATTGACTTCCACTTTGACAAAATCATTTTGAGATTGCCGTAAAAACCGTGCACGACGCAAACTGAAATACTTGGCATTAATCCCTTTGTTTTGACAAAATTGCGCTTGCGTTAATCTGCTTTCTGAAAACTCCTGTAATAATGTGGGCCAGTCATATTTGCGTCGATTTGACATGTGTTTTTACTCCTTGATAAAAGAGGTAGCTTACATTGTCATTTGATGCAGTGAAATAATGGGATTGGATTGGCGCTTACTCCTGATCACCATATAGGGGCCAATAGTATCCCGTGCGCAGTGCGCATCTGACCGCGTTTGGCATTTTTCTGTTTTTGTCGACCCGCTTTGGTCGGCGTTTCGTCCATCGCCAGAATACGGCTTTGTAAAATTGATCGTAGGACGGCTTGAAACCTCAAAGAGGTTCGGGAAAAATAGAAAAAATAAGTTTCGAAAAATTCACCTTTTTTGTAAATATTTTACTGTGGGGAACTATTTTCCTTCTGTCTGCATACGCATTACCTTTTATATTTGAAAGGGAGATTTTATTTTTTGCATGCGCGTTTATTTATTCCTATGTATCTTCTCGTTAGGATTTGCCTTATCTTTATGACAGGATACTGTTGATATCTCTATTCTTCATACTTTTTGAAGCAGGAGCATTAATTTGACCCCCGACTAAGATTCGCGTAAAAATGCCGATACAGGTAGTTTTTCGAAGCAGACAGCAGGTTTTTATGGTTGCGCATAACGTATTTTATGTTAAATAGTAGATTGATATATTTAGCATTGTTGGACTAATTATGAACATTTTGCTTTCTTCCATTTACACCCATCGCTTGCACCACTATCGCGGAATAAATGTTTATCATTATGTAAAAACGGAGTAGGTTCACTTTAATCAATTAAGAAAATCACATCTAAAAACTCTAATAACCTTAGATGGTTTTGGTTTTTCATATAACGTTTACGGCAACCAGCCTGACACAGGGGGCTAATTATCCATATCACACTGCTGAACTAATTTTTGAATTACCAGGCATTCTTTTTCATCTACCGATAATTTCCAATGTGATTTTATACCTATCCATCTTAGAACATATTCACAGTGGTAATTTTCATCTGAAGGCAGCCACTCTGCAAGGTCTTTCGCTCCTTTAGAACGATTGGATGAATTCCAAACAGGGATTAGGTTTTTCGATATTTGGTAATCATTGGCAAATAAACCTCGCTGTTTATCGTCCCATTTAATCGCACCACTTTCATATGCTTCTTTCAACGGAATAATGTGATCAATATCTAGGTCACTTGCGTCTTCGAATAGTGAGTCAGTATATGGATCATGCCATAGCCCCAGACGAACAGCACATCGATTTTTTGACATTACTACAGGAATTAGAGAGCGTTCAGTTAAAACCTCTGCTCTTGTATCTTGGCAATCATGATCAAGATCACCCCAGCTTCTTCCTTTATTGAGATTCATGAAATATTTTCTCGAGTAAGGAGCATTGGATTCCTTTTCTAATGCCAACACAGTGTTTTTCTGACCGGATTGTGTGATATCACAAAATTTGGGACTGACTACCTCTGTTTGTATTGCTGGTATCGGCTCGGCTGTAAATTCGTGTTTTTGCTCCTTTCTTTGCGACGAAGTACAAGATAAAATTAATGCAACGGATAACAATAACAAATATCTATATCGCATTCATAAACTCCAGTAACTGTTTAAGCTCCTGCTCGCTATTTAAGTCAATTGTTGATAACACATCTTCTCTAGAATCAAGTATTTTTCCCACACTAAAGAATTCATCATTATCCTTTTGGGGATTCTGAATATAGTATCGAATGGGATTGAAATGGTGGACGACAATAGATCGAAGATCCTTAAACATACCATTATGCCCATAGGGCGCTGTAGACGATACATTATTTAGTGGCGGAGTCCGGAACTGATACATGTGTTCAACTTTATTAGTTACACCAGCTCTTCCTAGATCTCTATGTCGACTGTGAGGACCAAATAAACCTTGTGGTACCCCGATAGAGTAAAATTTGAAATCGGAAAAAAATTCGCCAGAGTGACAGGAAGCACAACGAGCTTTGCCGTAAAACAAAATCGCTCCTTTTTTTTGCGACTCTGTTAATGCTTGTTTATGGCCTGCCAAATATTTATCCCATGTACGTTCTTTACAAGGAAATTGATTGTCGATAAACGCAGCAAGTAAGTTGCCAATCGGTGCTAGCTCGAGTTTACCAAGGTCAACTTTTGCGTCTAGTAAAGCAATTGCAATTTTTTCATCATCTTTGTTAGCCTGAGTCTTAAAACGGTATCTGAGAGCATCGCTTACTGCCATGTATCTTTGAAAATACACTTTATTCTCAACATTATTTTGGATATCATTGCTGCGGATTATCGATGACTTTCCTAAAAATTCATCACGCTCAACCAATGGCAGAATTGCGGCTAACGCTAATGGTGAATCAAATTTACCTTCAACACTATCACCAAACTGAGAAATTATTTTGTCCCCAACGATCTGAACTTTTCCATCCCAAAAATACGATGTGAATGCAACATTTGATCTACCAATTAAAGAAAGTGCGTTACGTTGTACGAGAACACCCTCCATATTTTCTAGGCGATCATAGCCCTTTCCTTTACCACCGACACCGACAGCCATCGGAATTCCATCCGCACTTCCAAAATCATCCAAATGACAATTAGCACAGGCAATGTCACGATCGCCGCTCAACGCCGTGCTATTAAACAATAGCTTCCCTGCTTCAATCTCTTCTTCAGAAGCAACGCTATTCGAATCGCATTTTTTTGACTTTAAATCATATACTTTTTTTATTAAGAATAATTTCTCATCCAAGTCCAAAGCCAACGCATTTGTGTTCATCAAAACAACAATCAATATCACTAATAATTGAATAATATTCATCGCTCCACGAACCGATGTTGTTTTACAAATTCTTCTGGAGATCGCTGGTATAACTCCAGGCTTTTTAAGCCTAACCATGAAAGGTAGCTTTCAGGTAAACCACTAGTTAATAGTATTTTTCTGATCTTGTCGTATTCATGACAGTTTAGGAGTTGCACTATTTCACTCTCTTTGGGAATGCTTTCATTTTGACGATAATACCAACTGGCTTCCATTGCCGTATCACACTCATAAGTTAGCTTCATGTATTCTTTCGAATAAATTAAAGCAACCGAGACAGGTAATAAAATTTCTTTAACTAGCCAACCTGCAGCAAACATTACCACAATTACAAAGCCAATTTTCTTCATTAGAATCCAAGTATCCCAAATGCATTTAACGTTTTAGCATCTAAAACTTTTTCCCCCGATATGCCTTTAGATTTCTTATAAGCCAGTATGGCTGCTCTGGTTTTTGGTCCGAGAATACCATCAACAGCGCCACCATAAAGACCTTCAAATTGAAGTGCTAACTGCATTCTCATTATTATGTTCTTCCGCTTTTCTTTGTCTTTAAGAGTACTGGTTAAATCTTTTGACTGGTTGGGAGGATAGGAAGATTTAGGCCTTGGCGCCTGCCCAAGTGGGTCCGCTTGTTTTTTAGGTCTAGTTACTGTGGATTTTTTAGTCTGAGACTGAGAAGGCGTGGTAGAGGGAGCTACGTACCCGCCACCACCGCTCGACGAGCGATGAGATCCATGTGAGCCGTGAGAACTATGACTTCTGTGTGCGGCGAGAATCTGCGATACAGATTGATTAAGCAGTGAAACGGAAAGTGAGTCATTTTCCAATAATTTTGGCTTCAAAGCATGCATAACATCGGCATTACTCGCATTTGTTGCGAATGATGCGGAAATTAACGTAGCAAGTTTTTTTAGTTTCTTATTCATTGAAATGGCTCCACATCTTCAAGATATTTCCCAGTTGACGAGGTGAAAAAACCTCCGCATACTTGCTGTCTAGCACACTGATTACACCCTGATGGATAATAATTTTTCCAATCGGAAATAGACCTTACCGAAAATGCCCTCAAATTATCATTTAATAGACACAACGGATAATTGTATAATTGAATCGATACACCATAAGCCAAGCAAATGTTTATTACTTCATTTAAATAAACGTTTTGTTTTCCGACAGGTACAAATAGCTCTAAATAATTCTTTTTCGCCCAACCAATTGGCTCTAAATTCATAATAGAAATTTGCTTTATATTCTGAAAACTGTTTACTAAAAAGTTTATTATATTGATTAGGTGATGAATATTATGTGTAACAGGGACAATTCGGGCTTCGACAACTTGCCCAAACGCTGAAAGGTTTACAATACCTTGCAATGTTTCATCAAATGCTTTTTGAGCATTGACTAAACGATTATGTAAAGATGACTTGTGACCATATAGTGGTATCCCCCAAGAAATTTCCCTTGAACCAATGCATTTCTGGATGTCTTCAACAAAATTAATATCACTGAGATTACGGCCATGCGACAAGATATGCAATTTAGTTTTATTGTTGAAGTAATCTAACTGATGTAAGAGCGTAAGGAATGCTTTTTTATTCGTTGTTGGTTCCCCACCAGTAATTCCAATGACACTCTCCGCATTAAAATTGAGTAATGCTAGGGTAGCATTTTTATACAGTTCGATATCATCCCGTTCATTTGGCGGCTGTGAACAGAACAAACATCTATTTTCACATTGCTCGGTAACTAAAAGCGTATTCTCATTAGAATTACTGGTCAGAATAGTCCGCATACGGTTTGTCGATTGATTGTAGTACACAACATCCCCGGAAGTAACACCACTGCTCCATAGGCCATTGTTAATAGATGCTTTATCAATCACTGGTAAATGCGGAATTACTAAATCCTTCGCATTAGACGACTCAACGACATACATACCTGTCAATAAGCTTTCATTATTCGCTGAAAACGTCCTTTTTCTTAGCGGCTCAACCATTTATCGAAAACTTCCCTAGTTCGAGTGTCATTATTATATAAATCAAACAAATGATCGTATATCAGTGTTTCTAGTTTGCAGAAAAATGAATTTGCCTTATTCCCCACATGGTCGCCCTGGGTAGACAAATGATGCAAGGGGTCAGCACCGCAGTACGGCTGGTATGCACAATCGTCACAACCTGGTGTACAAGATATAAACGAATCACTCAGTAATTTATGAGTTGTCTCATGATTAAAAAAGGACTCATCGGCTCCTATTTTCCCAATGACCAATTCTTCATTGTGAGTTATTCGATATAGCATGCGCGCTTCATCTGAACCGAATATGTTTCCATCATAGTTAAACACCAATGCACCTAAGGCATATCCGGCGGGACTTCTGAGGTCTACATATCCTGAGTGAAATGGTCGAAATATTTTGTTTAAGTGAATAAGTGCAGTTTCCTCCACAAAATATAGATTTTCATTTAGTGCGATAATCTTGTCTAACGCATGTTTGTAAAATTCAAAATATTCATATGCGGTATAGCTAAGGCTGTCCATTTTTAGATAGGAAAAGCCAAATGGACTCAGCGGCCTTAAAAATATACTGTTTAAACCCATGTCTATATAAGTTTTAATTATTTCATCCACGTAGCTGAATGAATCCTTGGTAATTGTTGTTAGACAGCTAACGCTATCTTTTCCAATTGAATCGAATAGTGTTTGAATATTTCTAGTAGCAATTTTATAAGTATTAAATAAACTGGATGGTCTATTCAAATTATGCAACATCTCATGCCCATCTAACGAAACTGAGAATGTAATATCATTAACCTTTGCCCAGCTTAAAAAAGAATCATTGATATCAGTCAATGATGTGCAGATGACAAACGAAACTTCCTTCTCGGAAAGCCTGCGTTTAGACTCTTGTACAAAATTCTGAATAAATTCTTTCGATAATAGAGGCTCGCCTCCTTGAAATTCTATTTTGATACTGCTGGATTTTGTGCTGCCAATAATGCCAAGGATATGAGTAATATTTGATCGACTAAGATCAAAGCCCTTCTTGTTAATTGGGACGCGACTCACTTGGCAGTAGTGACAATCGTGATGACACCTTAATGTAGGAATGACAATAAAAAGTGAAGGCTCTGTGATATTGTTTTTTAATACCGAAGCAAATCTAGATCCAATTAAAATTTTCCTAGCGTCGAATTCATTAGCTTCAGATATGAAATTCTTCGCCAGTAACTCGTCTAGGGTGTTGGATGATAAACTAGACCAATTGCCATGAATTACGTTTTTTAAAACGTTAGCATTTTCTAGAAATGTAAAAGCACCGGCTTGGTTTGTTAAAATATAGGAATTACGATTATCCAGATGTCTAAAAAAAAATGGTAGCGTAACAAACTCAGCTGTTTGCATTGGCAATTTTTTCCAATGCTGAAAATATAATTTTTTCTCGAAGGAATTGGGTTTTTATATCCAGCTGATGTCGTAATAGGAAGTCATTCAACAATTGATGAAATCGAGAAGTTGCTTTTTCAAGGGATTCTTGGCTAACAAATATCGTAATTAACCAATGATTTTCAGTTTCATTCAGTTGCCATTGGTAATCTTCTGAGAGCCAATATAATGACTTTCTAACGGTTTGTTCAGGGTAACTCGATTTTTCAAGCTCAATACTAACGTCCATTGTTTATTTCTTATGCTATGTTAAAACGTCGAATTAATCCAAAATTAGTCGCTCACAAATAAAGATCCGTTTGGCATATACTGGCATAAACGAACGATTTAGACAATAATTAGGGTTCTGTCGCATACTCACGTAAGCGGATGAACTATGTTACGCTTTGGTATCCAGAAATTCCAGTAGCGAGCAAAGGATGATCACTTTCAAAGGCTGACATTTTCAAAAGTAATGATCCTCCAATCCGTGCGGTGCTACCTAGCCTTTTCACTGAGCTACCGGGATAAGACACAAAACATTCGATACGTAGACGCTGAATTTATAAAACACATCTCAACTGCAGATGGAAGACTTCGCGGTCACGGACCCAAAGCACTTCGTGGGGCCGGCTCTGCCCGCTGGTCACAGGGGGGGAACCGAATTACATCATGCTATTATTGCAATACTGCAAAACGTAATTTTGATCCGGCAAAAGGTCAATTTAAAATTAAAAAGATACCTGATAAACACACTCAGAATAGATTAATCCAAGTTTCCATCGAGTATATTAAACAGAAGAAAGAGAAGGTCTGGGCTTATGGAGGAGGACCGGTTTCAAGTTTCAATTTTATGATGGAAAAGATGCAACATAAATAACATTAAAATAATTGTGTTACTGGTTACTGTTTTTAACAGATGCATATTTTAAATCGAGATATCTAATGGTAGAAACCGACCCGTAGCAGCCATTAAGGATATCCATCTGATAGCAGACATTCACTTAAATCCCTCTAATTATCAAATACTTGGTCTGCCACGTTTTTCTGGGTGCGGCGTTTTTCAAGAGAGTTGTCGCCTAAAGTTTAAAATTATGCCGCCTTGTTTCCATCTACCTTTGTCTTTTGGTTTTCCGGGTTTAGATGAACTTCCTTTACCGGATCCCAGTTCCTGACGTCTC
>Ga0316207_10005694_pt1 | contig 10216 bp, 10 predicted proteins | sample 6weekpyrite_MG_FD_204943 | JGI IMG/M metagenome (GOLD analysis project Ga0316207, IMG submission 204943) | Microbial mat bacterial communities from mineral coupon in-situ incubated in ocean water Damariscotta River, Maine, United States -... | ecosystem: Environmental > Aquatic > Marine >...
CGCAACAATCGGTTTAGGTAAAGCAGGTTTTGGTAGTAGCAAAAAAATAACGCATGCTGATTCTGAATTTGGTCCTCATGTTGATATGCGAGCCGATGGCGCAAAATACCAGCTAGATGATCCCGGCGTTGGTTTAAGAAATAATGGTCGCAAAGTGCTGACCTATGCTGATTTAAAAAATCTCAATAAAACACCTGATCCAAGAGAGCCTGGCAGGGAAATCGATCTTCACCTTACAGGTAATATGTCGCGGTATATGTGGTCCATTAATGGGATTAAATTCTCTGATGCCGAGCCCCTTAAGTTTAAATACGGCGAGCGCTTACGTATTAATTTTATCAATGACACTATGATGAATCATCCAATGCACTTACATGGAATGTGGAGCGATTTAGAAACGGGCGATGCCAATTATATCCCTCGTAAGCACACAACAATTGTTCAACCTGGAGCAAAACTAAGTTATTTGGTTACTGCAGATGCAAAAGGTAGCTGGGCTTACCATTGTCATCTTATTTATCACATGCTTGGCATGTTCAGAAAAGTAGTAGTCAGCTAAGGGAGACGTAAAATGAAAAATAAAATCACTTATATCTTCATTGGCTGCCTGATGTCAGGCGCTTTATATGCTGGTATGGAAGATGATCCGGTTATTACCAAGGTAATGATTAATCAACTCGAAACCCGGGTTGTTGATGGTGATGATCCGTTGGTATTAGAAGCACAGGCCTGGATTGGTAAAGATCTTAACAAGCTTGTTATGAAAGCGGATGCAGAACAAGTTAATGGAGTTACAGAAGAACTTGAACTACAGGCTTTATATAGTCGTGCAATCGCTCCTTTTTGGGACTTTCAAATAGGCGTTCGACAAGATTTTAAACCTACGCCTGAAAGAAGCTGGCTGGCAATGGGTTTTCAGGGACTTGCCCCGTACTTTTTTGAAATTGACAATACATTATTTGTTGGTGAATCAGGACAGGTGGGTTTACGTTTGTCTGCTGAGTACGAAATGCTGATTACGCAGCGATGGATACTCAGTCCTGAAGTTGAGTTAAATATCCATAGCAAAAACGACGTAGCCACGGGTACAGGTTCCGGTCTATCAGACAGCCAAATAGGATTACGCCTGCGTTATGAAGTAAAACGTGAATTTGCGCCTTATATTGGTGTTAACTGGAACAGGAAATACGGTAACACCGCCAATTATGCAAGAGTTGAAGGTGGAGAAGTCGATAGCAACCAAATTGTTGTCGGGGTACGTGCCTGGTTTTAAATGAATAATAAAGCGGTGTAACAGATCACACTGCTTTATTGTTATATGCATATGTGAATTAAATTATTCAGGAGATAGTGATGATTAAAAAGCATCATAAAATAGACAGGTCTAAAAATATTTTTTCTGCAAAGAAAAATAAAGGAAATTATTTTTTCCCATTGCTGGTCATTTTTACATCCAGTATTTATATGGGGCTTAATTTAGCGAGTAAAAATGCTCAAGCGGAAGAAATTATGGTTTACAAAAGCCCAACCTGTGGTTGTTGTAACAAATGGGTTACACATTTAGAAAAAAAAGGTTTTAATGTTAAAACAAAAGACTATCATGATATGAAACCGATTAAAAAGACATTAGGTGTTAAACCTGAATTTCAATCTTGCCATACTGCAAAAGTTGGTAAATATTTTATTGAAGGTCATGTATCAGCTTCTGATATCAAAAAATTATTAAAAGAGAAACTGGATATTAAAGGTTTATCTGCGCCCGGAATGCCAATGGGATCGCCGGGAATGGAAGGGCACAGAAAAGACAACTATGATGTACTTGCGATAGATAAAAACAATAACGCGACTGTTTTTTCAAAGCACTAGTTAAAGTGTAAGGTTATAAATTTTTTTAGTTTAGTTAAAAGATAAATGTGGTGAGCTGTATTATGTAAAAAATATAAAAAGTGATGTTATTTATTTAAGGAGAATACGATGGCGACAGATCCAGTATGTGGTATGAATGTTGAACCAGAGAAAGCAGCAGCGAAACAGGAATATGCAGAACAGACATGGTATTTTTGTTCGGATCGTTGTCATGAAAAATTTAAAGTGGTTCCGCAACAATATGTCAACAAAGAAGAGGAAACGGATCCGGTTTGTGGTATGAATGTCTCTGCAGATTCCGAATACCAGCATGAGTATGCTGGTAAAACATACTATTTTTGCAGCGATAACTGTCTGCACAAATTTGAGGGCGATGCGGAATCTTATCTGAATAAAGATAAAACCACAGCCGCCGCCGAAGATGAAACAGCAATCTATACCTGCCCCATGCACCCGGAAATTGAACAACAAGGTCCGGGTTCCTGTCCCAAATGTGGCATGGCGTTGGAGCCTAAAGGAATCCCCGTAGTAGAGACCAGGACGGAATACACCTGTCCCATGCACCCGGAAATTGTACAGGATGAACCCGGTAATTGTCCCAAGTGTGGTATGGCTCTGGAGCCGCGTACTGTAGAGGCGGAAGATGATGACAGCGAACTTAACTACATGAGCAAGCGCTTTTGGCTCAGCGCTATTTTGGCCATCCCGGTATTGATCAGCGCTATGGCCGCTGAGTTCTGGCCTGAAGGTATGGCAGAAATCATCGATCCAAATCTGCGTCAGTGGTTTGAAATGATCGTTTCGACTCCAGTGATAGTATGGGGTGGATGGATATTCTATGTGCGTGCCATACAGTCGGTGATCACACGCAATCTCAATATGTTTACCCTCATTGGGCTTGGTGTATCTGTTGCCTGGATATACAGCGTTATTGCCACTGTCGTCCCCGGTATTTTTCCGCCGGCGGTGTTTAATGATGTGGGTGTGGTGCCGGTCTATTTCGAGGCCGCCGCGGTCATTACCGCGCTGATACTACTGGGCCAGGTGTTGGAACTGCGCGCGCGCAGCCAGACCAATGCGGCTATCAAACTGTTATTGGGGCTGGCGCCGAAGACCGCCCGTATCGTCCGCGAAGATGGGTCCGAGGAAGATATACCCCTGGAGCATGTCAAGCTCGGCGATGTATTACGTATTCGCCCGGGCGAGAAAGTGCCGGTGGATGGTGAAGTAATCGAAGGCAATAGCCATGTTGATGAATCGATGGTGACAGGCGAGCCCATGCCAGTAGAAAAAATAGCGGGCGAACGCGTTATTGGTGCCACAGTGAATGGAACCGGTAGCCTGATGATGCGAGCAGAAAAGGTGGGGGCAGATACCCTGCTGTCCCAGATCGTGCAAATGGTGGCCGATGCCCAGCGTTCCCGCGCTCCCATCCAGCGGCTGGTGGATATTGTCTCCGGTTACTTTGTACCTGCCGTGGTAGTGATCGCGGTGATTACCTTTATTGTATGGTGGCAATGGGGCCCGGAACCCCGCCTGGCGTACGCGGTGATCAATGCGGTGGCCGTGCTGATCATTGCCTGCCCCTGTGCGCTTGGTCTGGCGACACCGATGTCAATTATGGTGGGTACAGGCCGAGGTGCCATGATGGGCGTGCTGTTCAAAAATGCCGAGGCACTGGAAGTGATGCGTAAGGTGGATACGCTGGTGGTAGATAAAACCGGTACCCTGACGGAAGGAAAACCCAGACTGGTTGCGGTGCAGGCCGAACAGAGTTTCGACGAAAATGCAATTTTAGGTATGGCCGCCAGTCTTGAACGCGCCAGTGAACATCCACTGGCCGAAGCGATTGTGCAGGGCGCAATCGACAAGGCTATTGAGTTGTTACCGGCAGACGACTTCCAGTCGGTAACCGGCATGGGTGTAACCGGGAAGGTAGAAGGAAAAAATGTCGCGCTGGGTAATATCAAGTTAATGCAAAGCCTGAATATTGATACCGGTGAACTACCACAAAAAGCAGATACTCAGCGAGCCGAAGGTCAGACCGTGATGTTACTGGCTATCGATGGTAAAGCAGCAGGCCTCATTGGTGTCGCTGATCCAATTAAAGAGACCACTCAGGCGGCGATAAAAGACTTGCACGATGAAGGTGTTGAGGTTGTTATGCTTACTGGCGATAACCTGACAACGGCAAAAGCTGTTGCAGCTAAACTTGATATCGACAGGGTTGAAGCCGAAGTACTGCCTGATCAAAAGGCCGCGATAGTTAAGCAACTTCAATCCATGGGTAAGGTTGTTGCCATGGCGGGTGATGGTATCAATGATGCGCCTGCCCTCGCTCAAGCGCATGTGGGTATTGCCATGGGAACAGGCACCGATGTGGCAATGGAAAGTGCCGGGGTTACCCTGGTTAAAGGTGACTTACGCGGTATTGTGCGTGCCAGAAGATTAAGCCGGGCGACAATGAGAAATATTCGTCAAAATTTATTTTTTGCCTTTGTTTACAACTCTGCGGGTGTTCCGGTTGCTGCCGGAGTGTTATATCCCGTCTTCGGCATATTACTTTCCCCCATTATTGCCGCCGCGGCCATGAGTTTTAGTTCTGTTTCAGTTATAGCGAATGCTTTACGCTTACGTAAAACGAAACTTTAAAGAATATTTAAAGGAGAAAATCATGATGGGTAGTGAAGGACACTTTTTCGGAGGCGGGTTTATGTGGCTATTTTGGATATTAATTATAGCGGGGATATTTTTTATTTTTCAGGCGATAGCAAAAGGAAGCACAGGAAGTTCATCACCTGATAAAGAAAGCCCGCTTGAAATATTAAAGAAACGATACGCGCGAGGAGAAATAGAGGAAGAAGAATATGAACGTCGTCGTAAAGAGCTGGAAAGTTGATTTAATAAAGCCTGTATTCATCAAAAATAACATTAAAGTGCTGTTTTTATGTTTTTTTTATTTTAATACATCAGGTGTGATGGCTGCCGTTTCGAGCGAACTGCTTTACATGAAGAACTGTATGGTTTGCCACGCTGAAGATGGCAGTGGAGCGATGCCGGGTGTTTCCGATCTTACAGAAAACAAAGCATGGATAACTGTAGAGGAAGAACATTTGTTAGCTAAATTAAAAAACGGCATTCAAAAGGAAGGCGCAACCATAAGTATGCCTGCGAAAGGTGGTAATCCGGATTTAACAGATAGTGACTTAAAAGGAATTATTCGTTATATGCGCCAAACATTTTAAACAATTAAAATTAAATTTAAATTTGCAAGGGAATATAAAAATGAAAAACAAACAACTTTTTATCAGCATGATAAGTGCAAGCATGGTTCTTACAAGTGCATTACAAGCCAGCCCAACGGTTTATATCCCATTAGGTTCAGCTAATCAGGTTATTAAAGTTGATGCAGCAACAGACAGTATTACCGCTACCTACGCCGGTGTAGAAAATCCACATGGTTTAGTGGTAACACCAGACGGTGAATATTTGATTGCAGGTAGCTTAAAAGAAACACCACTAAAGAAGGGCCAGGCTAAAGATACAGCAAACAGTAAATTATTTTTAATTCATCCTGTTCATGGCCATGTTATGTCCACTATTCCTGTATCAGGCTGGAGTCACCATCAATCCATTACATCAGATGGAAAGTACGTCTTATCGACTCATGGAATGCGTGGAGAAATAAGTGTTGTTGATCTTGAAAGTAATGAGGTTATTAAAACAGTAAAAACAGGCCCTGTTCCAAATTACACTTTAATTACAAAAGATAATAAGCGTGCTTTTGTTAGTAATACGGGTAATAACACAATAAGTGAAATTGATTTAAAAAGCTGGGTGGTGACACGAACATTAAAATCGGGTTCCGCACCAGAACATATGGTTTTCTCAAAAGATGAAAATACCCTGTTTGTTACAAACCCAAGAGCAGGTCAGATTTCGGCAGTATCAGTTAAATCCGGAGAGGTGATTAATACTTATAAGATCGGTAAAGTTGTTCATGGTCTTGATATCGGCGATGATGGTAAAACATTATTTGTCAGTAGTACGAAAGAAAATAAACTGGTTTCGATTGATACACTTAGCGGCAAGAAAAAAGAGTTAACTTTAAACCCTGCACCTTATCACCTTAATACCATTCGCAATGCCGGAAAAGTCTATGTTTCAAGTCGTAATAAACCAGTTATATGGGCTATAGATCAAAAAACGATGAAAGTGGTGAACACAATAAAATTACCGGCAGGTGAAGCTCACCAGATGGCGATTATTGAATAATATAAGCTGTGAATGCCGCTTTTGTTTTTTAAATTTTATATTATAAAAAGAGTGTAAGGAGTAATAAGTATGTTCTCTATTAAAGGGATATTTAGTCTGGCTGTAGTTATAGTTATTGCCGGGTTTATGTTTGTCTGGTTTGGTGTTTTTAATGTGTCTGCAACTGATAAGCATTGGTCAATAACAAATGCCTTTCTTGAGCTGGTGCGTGACCGATCCATTAGTGCACGAGCAGAGGAACTGAGTGTGCCAAATATTGCTGATACTGCACGCATTAAACGTGGCGCGGCTAATTATGAAGCGATGTGTGCACAATGTCATTTGGCTCCGGGTGTTGATTCCTCTGAGTTATATCAGGGACTAAATCCAAAGCCACCTATATTGTATAAAGATGCCAATTTTGCGGATAAACCAAATGAAACCTTCTGGGTCATAAAAAATGGTATCAAGATGACGGGTATGCCAGCGTGGGGAATCAATAATAGTGATGAACAAATCTGGGATATGATTGCGCTTGTCTCTGCTTTGGATACGATGACAGCTGCGCAATATCAGGAACTCGTTGCGAGTGGTAAACACACGCATAAAGGTGATGATGCTCACGGGCATTCAAATAATAATATGCAAGAAGCCGGATCTCATAGAGATACGTTAGGTGATCATCATTCGACAGATAAAGAGTCGGCAGTCAGTGAACATGATAAAAAGCCACATACACATTAATTTTAATTGAGAACAGGTTTATAGAATAAGGAGAAATACAATGGATATATTTATCATCGCAACACAGGGCTGCAGTCATAGCACGAATTTGAAGCATGAATTATCAGATCTTGGAATTGACTGTGAAATAAAATTTGCAGAAGAAAATGCTGATTTGGTTGAACAGTACCAAATTAGACACTCACCTAACCTGGTTGTGAATGGCGAAGTTGTGTTTCGGCGTCAACCAACAGAAGCGGAGTTAAAGGCGCTACTTTCAAATAAATAAATTTTTGAAGTTTTTTTGCACTGTTGTCTCAATAATGATGAGAGGGAGTGAGTCCAGTCAGCGAAAACATTTAATATGAAAGATATCGTATTAATATTATTTCTTGGAGTAAGTGCCGGTCTGCTTGCCAGGCGCATGGGGCAGCCTGCAGCTGTTGCCCAGGTGCTGGTTGGACTGATTATTGGTCCTTCGCTGCTGGGCTGGATAGCCGTTAATGAAAATTTAAAAATACTTGGTGAGTTGGGTGTACTGCTGTTATTAGGGATGGCCGGTATGCACCTGGGACTTGACAGGTTGGCCGCTGCTGGCTGGAAAGGATTCCGGGTTGCTTTACTGGGAATGCTTTTATGTTTTGCAGGTGGGTATGCTTTTGCTATTTGGTGGGGCTCACCCAGCGAGGAAGCGATATATGTTGGTGTGGTACTCACTGCGACAAGTATTGCTATTAGTGTCCAGGTTTTGCAGCAGTATGGTTTTATTAACAAAGAGGTTGGCCGGGTTGTTATTGCTGCTGCGGTGATTGATGACATTGTGGCACTTTATTTACTGGCGATCACGCATAGTGCATTAACGGAAGTGGTGCAGCTTCCAAAAATTATGCTGTCGATGCTGGTTGCTGCTTTGGTGTTTGCTTTTATTTTTATCGTTTGCAGAGTGCTGGCCAGATATTTTTTTAGCTGGTTAAAACTTCCGGCGCTGCACCTGGTATTTAGCCTGTTGATTGTTATCAGCTTTGGCTGGTTCACACAGTGGCTGGGTTATTCGCTGGTCGTGGGGGGCTTCATTGCAGGCCTGGGTCTGGGTGAAGGCTTGCAGAAAGTTAAACGTAATGAACTACTGCAACAATATGACACCCTGGTGTTGTTACTGGTGCCGTTTTTTTTCGTCTCTGTCGGTAGCCAGGCTGAATGGCGTGTGCTGTCAGACAGTGGCATGACGGTGTTGGTTTTGGGTTTGATAAGTATTGCCCTGGCGGGAAAAACACTAGGTGGATATTTAGGTGCCTGGTCACGGACTGATGTTTACAAGCCATTGTTGATCGGCGTTAGCATGACGCCCAGAGGAGAAGTCGCGCTGGTGATTGCCAGTATTGGTTTTACCCAGGGACACATCAGCCATCATGTTTTGGTTGCACTTATGTTGATGGCAATCGCAGCGGCATTGGCAGGTCCTGTTTTGATGGCGCTATTAGCACGGCTACAGCAGTAATTAATATTTAACGGGTTGAACTTGAAATGAGGAGTCTGAAGATGAGTTATTTCTACCGGAAGAATGTACATAAGCCTTCGACGTTGCAAGCGTCACAGCAGAGTCTCGCTTCTGCCGCAGAATTGGCGCAGAATATTATTTCCCATCTGCTCGATGGTTACCGGGGAGCCACTGCCATACGCTTGTGGGATAACCGGGTGATGAATGATGGTCCGCATACCAGCTGCGATGTTGTGTTCAGGCAACCGGGTGTGTTGCGCGAGCTGTTACTGAAACGGGATCTGGTGAAACTTGCTGAAGCCTATCTCAGTGGTGCTATTGATATTGAAGGCGAACTTGAAAGCCTGTTTGAACTCGGGCCATGGTTGCAGAAATTAGAATTGCCGCTGCATAAAAAGTTACAAATGTTGATCAGTGCACTACGTTTACCGGGCGGTGTTGAGTCTGCTGCTGCCAGGCAGAGACGGGCCGGTCGTTCCGCTCAGCATAATAGCCGTGCCAGCATTTCTCATCATTATGATGTCAGTAATGATTTTTACAAACTCTGGCTGGATCCGCAGATGATTTATTCATGTGCTTATTTCAGGACTGAACAACAGTCATTAGCCGATGCTCAGTGCGACAAACTCGACCACATTTGCCGTAAGCTACGGTTGCAACCGGGTCAGCAACTGTTGGATATTGGTTGTGGTTGGGGTGCATTGATCTGTTGGGCGGCTAAACATTATGGCGTGCATAGTCATGGCATTACCCTGAGCCAGCAACAATACGATTATGCGCAACAGCGCATTCGTGACCTGGGTCTGCAGGATCTGGTGACCGTTGAGTTGCGCGATTATCGGGACATGCCCGCCGATGTTCAGTACGACCGCATTGTCAGTGTTGGTATGTTTGAGCATGTCGGGGTCAAAAATTTCCCCCTTTATTTCGGCATAGTGAAGTCACTGCTCAAACCCGGTGGCCTCTTTCTCAATCACGGTATTACCAATGACACGGGTTGGCAGAAAACGGATATTACCCGCTTTATTAATAATTATGTGTTCCCGGATGGTGAGCTGACACGAATAAGTGAAGTCAGCCTGGCGATGGAACAGGTGGGTTTTGAAGTGCTTGATGTGGAAAGCCTGCGCCGTCATTACGCCATGACTTTGCGTCACTGGGTAAAGGCACTGGAGCAAAACCGCGAGGCTGCGATTGCCGAATCTTCGGATGCAACTTACCGTCTGTGGCGCTTGTATATGGCGGGTTCCGCTTATTTTTTTGATCAAGGCAGTATTAATGTTTACCAGTTACTGGTGGGGCATGCTTATCAGTCATTGGAAATACCTTTGCGGCGAGATGATATTTATCACTAAAAGGAGAAAGTGATGTCAGAAGAATATGCTTATGGTATGTGGGTCATCGTTGCCTTTAATGTCGGTTTATTTTTATTTTTTATATTAAGTTTTATAAAACCTAAAAAAATAAAAGAATGGCGCAACATGGGAATTATTATGGCTTTTCTGGTGGCCTTGTTTACCGAGATGTATGGTTTTCCGTTAACAATATACCTGTTAACGGGCTGGTTAGGTGAAGCCTACCCGGTACTGCAACCCTTTAATCATAAATATGGGCATTTATGGGTTGTTGTCTTTGGTGGTTCAACCCTGGCTTGGTTGATTGTTATGGGTTTAAGTTTAGTCTTCTTGCTGGCGGGCTATACCTTGATGTCTAAAGGCTGGCGTCAGATTCACGGTGCTCATGACAGTCTGGTGACAGACGGTGTTTATGCGTATGTACGCCATCCGCAATATACCGGTCTATTTTTGATGATTATTGGTTTTTTGATCCAGTGGCCGACATTGCTGACGGTGATTATGGCGCCTGTTTTGATTT
>Ga0316207_10005695_pt1 | contig 10216 bp, 8 predicted proteins | sample 6weekpyrite_MG_FD_204943 | JGI IMG/M metagenome (GOLD analysis project Ga0316207, IMG submission 204943) | Microbial mat bacterial communities from mineral coupon in-situ incubated in ocean water Damariscotta River, Maine, United States -... | ecosystem: Environmental > Aquatic > Marine >...
CAGACGAGCACCTAAGAACGGCCTTCGGCGTTGAAGTTAGCCGTTGGGATGAGAATGGTTTGCAGTTTATAGTGCCAAATCGGGTCATTGAGTAAGCCTGTGGTGGCGCGCTCGTTAATGTTGCAAGGCACTGGGTCTGACGTGGGGAAATCAGTTCTCGTGGCGGGGCTTTGCCGTGCGTATTATCGCCGCGGCTTAAAGGTATTGCCGTTTAAGCCTCAGAATATGTCAAATAATGCAGCAGTGACAGCGTGCGGCGGTGAAATTGGCCGGGCGCAGTGGCTGCAAGCACAAGGTGCTTGCGTTGATCCAACCGTTCATATGAATCCTGTATTATTAAAGCCGGAAAGCGACACCGGTGCGCAGATTATCGTGCAGGGTAAGAAGGTTGGCCGCGCGGAAGCTGGCAATTACCAGGATTTAAAGAAAACTCTTTTGCCTTCAGTGTTGGAGAGCTTTGAAGTCTTGAAAGCAGAAGCGGATTTGATTCTGGTCGAAGGCGCGGGGAGCCCGGCAGAGGTTAATTTGCGCACTAATGATATTGCCAACATGGGATTTGCTCTGCCCACCAAAACATCTGTGGTACTTGTCGGGGATATTAACCGCGGCGGCGTTATTGCTGCGATTTGCGGTACACACAGCTTGTTACCCCCTGAAGAGCAAAATCTGATTAAAGGCACCCTTATTAATATGTTTCGGGGCGATGTGCGGCTGTTCGATGGCGGCTTGAAGCGAATAGAAGTGGAAACAGGCTGGCCGTGTTTTGGAGTGGTGCCCTTTCTTCCGTGTGTGAAAGACCTGCCCGCTGAGGACGCTGTTGTGCTTGAAGCGGCGAAGGTTGGATCTGGTCGGAATTTTATGGTTGCGGTGCCGATGCTGCCGCGTATTGCCAATTTTGATGACCTTGATCCATTACGGGAAGAGGCAAATATTGACCTAGTGTTTTGCCCTCCAGGTACGCCTTTGTCGCAAGGGGCTGATCTAATAATCCTGCCGGGCAGTAAAGCGACGATCGCTGATTTGCAGTTTCTTAAAAAAGAAGGCTGGGACATTGATATTAAAGCTCATGTGCGAGCGGGAAAGGCAGTGCTGGGTATTTGTGGGGGCTATCAAATGTTGGGGGAAAAGCTGCGTGATATAATGGGCGTTGAAGGTGCATCAGAGGAAGAAGAAGGACTGGGCCTTTTGGAGATGGTTACTGACTTTAGACCAGATAAACGAACCGAGAATGTAACTGTGGCCGTTCCGGCTTTTGATTGCTCAGCACGTGGTTATGAAATTCACGCTGGTCACACCGAGCATGGAGAGGGCGTGGTGCCTTTCATGGAGAGAAACGGTGAAGTAATAGGTGTTCAGGATTCTGAGCGACCAATTTACGGCACTTATTTGCACGGTATGTTTGAGGAAGGGTTATTTCGCCAAAAGTTTCTTGCGGCAGTAGGCGGAGTATCTAGCAAGGAAGACTTTTCACCAAAAGTGAATAAAGCACTTGATAGCCTGGCAGATGCGCTTGAAGAATACCTAGACCTTGATGCTTTGCTTGACGCCGCGGGCTAAATCGGTGATGTGCAACTGGTAGGCCTCTATTTGTGGACGCTGCCCATGGAACAACTACTAACATATTTTGATCTGGCTGGGGTTTTTGTCTTTGCGATTTCTGGTGCACTTGCTGCTGCCCGCAAGGATATGGATTTATTTGGCATTGCCGTGCTTGCTCTGATGCCTGCTGTAGGTGGTGGCACCTTGAGGGATTTGGTTTTGGGGGAGCCGGTATTCTGGGTAACAGGAACTCTTAGCATATGGGTGGCCCTCGCCGCTGCTGTCCTTACCTTTTTATTTGCTCGTTTGTTGGAAAGCAGGATGAAGTGGCTCGTGTGGGCGGATGCTGCAGGGCTTGCTCTATTTTGTGTCGTGGGGGCTGAAAAAGCGTTGATGGTGTCGGGTAGTCCTACAATTGCCGTGATGCTGGGAGTTGCGACAGGCGTTGCTGGAGGCATCATTCGCGATGTAATTTGTAATGAAGTTCCTTTCGTTTTGAAGGAAGAGATATATGCGACAGCCGCCTTCGCTGGTGCGGGCGCTTTTTGTTTGTTCAATTATATGGGGTTAGAAGGCAGTTTCACTTTGTGGCTCTCTATGGTAATTGCGTTTGTGATCCGTGCGCTTGCGATAATTAAAGGCTGGACACTTCCAAAAGCTCTTTATTAACAATACAATATATGAATTTTAGAAGATTTGCCTACTATTTGATAGGTGGGTGTTGAAATACTAAAGGTGGTTTCCTATTTAATGATCAATCTACCAACTGGTAGGTAAAATTATTTAGGAGCGACAGATGAAACTATATGAATATGAAGCCTTCCCCAATCCACGCCGGGTTCGTATGTTTTTAGCAGAAAAAGGTGTTGACGTTGAACGCATTCAAATTGATGTGCCAGCCGGTGAGCACAGAGGCGAAGCTTTCCGCGCTAAAAACCCTGATGCCACTGTTCCTTGTCTTGAGTTGGGTGATGGCAGCATAATTAGCGGCTGTGTGGCAATTTCTCGTTTTATTGAAGATAAATTCCCGGGCGATAAGTTAATGGGTGAGACACCTGAGGAAACTGCGTCTGTCACTATGTGGCAACGCCGTGTTGAAGATGGGTTGTTGGATGCAGGTACAGCTTATTTCCATCATGCTACTGATGGTCTCGGTGAGTTAGAGCCGTTCCAAATTAAAGAGTGGGGCGATAAGAACGCTGAGCGTGTAGTTGCTACGTTGGAGCGTCTGGATAACACATTAGCCGATCAGGATTATGTTGCCGGTGAAAAGTTTTCAATTGCCGACATTACAGCATTCGTGGGCTATGGTTTTGCTCAGTATGTTGGTGTGGCAAAGTTAGGTGATAGGCCAAATGTTGACCGTTGGTTTGCTGCAGTTAGTGATCGGGCCAGTGCTGCCGCGTAACGGCAATTAAAGGAAAAGACTATGCAACTTCATGTCGATTATACAGCAAAAGCCATATCTTGTGCTGCTCAAACAGAGTGGGTTCCATCGCCATTGAAAGGCGTTGACAGGAAAATGCTGGAGCGTAACGGCGATGAAGTTGCACGTGCAACCACCATTGTACGGTATGCGGCGGGAAGCTTTTTCTCGCCGCATGTGCACACTGGCGGCGAGGAATTTATCGTGCTGGACGGTGTGTTTTCAGATGAACATGGTGACTATTCTGCTGGTATGTATGTGCGGAACCCGGTTGGCAGCAAGCATAAGCCTTTTTCAAAGGATGGCTGCAGTATCCTCGTTAAGCTTTGGCAAATGCCTGCGGAGGATCAGGAGTTTGTCCGCATAAATATGTTGGATGAGGGCTTATGGACCGATGAGGGAGAATGTGTCCAATCTCTCTCATTACATAAAACGGATCATGAAACTGTTGAGGTTTTGAAAGTGCCAGCAGGGAATATATTACTTTTGGAAGATGCAGGCGGCATTGAACTATTTGTTTTTAGTGGTTCAATGGAAAATGAAGGCGGAGTTTATAAAGCTGGAGATTGGCTTCGCTTTCCTGTGGAAATGACTACAGAAGTCACTGCGAAATCAGATCTGATTTTATGGAAAAAGACGGGACACCTTATTGCCCCGCCAGCTTTGCCTGTGCGGAAGTGATCCGCCCATTAAAAACTTAAAATATTACCGTGCTGAGGGTTCACCTTGCCTGAGGCAGTTTGGCTGTAAACCTGTGCAATTGCATCTGTGCCACTGTGCTTAACGATGTCAGTCCATTCGGCGGCGGCACCAATAAATTTGAGCCAAGCCGCACCTGTACGTTTTTGCAAGCCTTCTGCGCCCCAGTCTTGGCTGCGTTTTTGTCCCTGTGCAGGGGCAAAAAATAGCGTTGGGGCTGGACCGGGAAGTTCTTTGTTAGAGCCCATTTGGTCCCAGTGGGAAGCCCCGACAGAGCAGCTATAGGCCAAGTTATCATTGAAATGCGTATGTACTGCGCTGCGCACATCACCACTGCCAGCCATATCAACATAAACTGTTGGGATGGTAGCATCCAAGGAGTTGATGTTATCGTATGTAACTACGGTATCATATGATCCCATACTGCTAACAAAATCAACGTTGCCTGCAGATGTTAGGCCAATCACTTCAATGTTTGGGCGCTGTGCCAACAGAAAGGCCAGACCATAAGCTGTCTTTGAGGAAGCGCTGGATAGAACCACTTGTTTGGCACCATAAAAACCGTTGTCATCAAGGAAGTCATCAATCAGGAAACTGGTCATAAACAGAGGGCGGAATATCATCTGTAATTCTTCCATGTCAGCCTTGTATGCTGGGTCGGTTTTGGTGTTTGCGTAAAAATTATAGATGGGGGACAAGTGTTGGCGGTGGGCAGCACCATCAAAAAAGCCACCCGGCGATGTCTTGACAGGCGTAACTTTTAAGTGGGTTGCCATAGGGAAATATCCGTAAAAGCGTTCGCCTTTGCTGACGCCCTTGGCCTTGCTTTCCACTACATCAGCAAACCCCCAAACAGGCACCATGCCCCAGCCATCTTTTGCAGGGAAAAAATCCCAATACTTCATGGCGTCCCCAAAGGCCGCATAAGTAATATTGTTTGCGGTAAAAGAAAAATGGTCAATCTTGAAAAGCGCCTCTCCCTCAGCCAGTTCAGTGAGACTGTCGTTTGTTTCAAGTGTATGTGTGTTGATGTCGTTTCTGGAAACGAGAAACTGAGAAGTGCTAGCCATCGGACGATCCCTTGTCTGATTGAAGTCTGTTTCACTAAAGGCTAGCGCGTTGGCTTGTTGTTTCAATAGGGAGGTGTAATTATTGCCAAATCCCTATAAGGCGCTCAAGTGTCCAATATCCAGCTATCAGGCCTGCCGGATATATAGCGAGGGGCTTTAGAAGGGGTGCATTTAAGCCGCTTTTTAGTGTTGCGAGGCCGTTCTTTACCAGCATGTAAATAGAAAAAGCCACTACTACGAACAGTATTTGACCGATTTCTACGCCAATATTAAAAAAAGCGAGTGCCTGAAGCTGTAGCCCGTAAGGTAGGCCTATTTCTGCGAGCGCGCCGCCAAATCCAAATCCATGCAAAAGCCCAAAACCAGTAGCAACCGCCGCCGGGAATTTGAATGCAAGTGTATTGCCTTTGTTTTTTGCTACTTCTGCGGCCAAAATCAAAATACTGAAAGCAATGAGTGGCTCAACAAATATTGGAGGAAGTGACCAATTAGCAAGGGCTGCCATGCCAAGTGTGAGTGAATGCCCTAAAGTGAAGCCAGTAACTGTTATTAACATACGTTTTAATGTGCCCGAGAGTAGCATCAGGCACAGAACAAATAGTAGATGGTCATACCCTTCCAAAATATGCTCAACACCAGCAGCGCTATAACGCTGGGCAACTTGCCATGCTGTTTCAGTGCCGGGCAAGGGAACAGTGCTTTCGTCGGGGCTTGCCATCAGGCTTTGTTCGTTGCCATCCAAAGTTCTGTACAGAACTAATGTGGACAAAACAGGATTCGTACCCGGATATTTTAGATCAATTTTTAAATCAGTGCTTTCGCCCTCACAGTGATAGTAATGTGTGCCTATCAGCGAGGGTCTAGGCTGCCCAGCGATGAGCTTGCAGCCTGAGCCAGATAATCTGATCATTGGCTCAGAACCTGCGGCAACAACGGGTGGTATTTTCCAGCGAATCTCATATTGGCCAGCAACTTTTTCATTCACTTCAATATAAACTGGGCGGCCTTCATGGGCACTAGCAATGGCCGATAGACCAAAGAGCGTAAATGCTATGAAAAAAATACGTAAAAACGGCATTTAATTGCCTTCGACGCTGTGGTCCAGCGTGTATTTTTTGCTAAGTTTTTGGATCGCATCTGCACGGGCTTTATCTTGTTGGATACGGCGCAGGTCTTCAATAATCTGTGGTGTTATATCCTTTAGGAGTGGTGCACGTGAAACTTCTTTGTCGCGCAGCAATAATAGATGTGTTCCGTATTTAGAGGTGAAGGGGCCAACCCACAGTCTGGAAGCTTCCAGAGCAAAGATTTTCTTAGTTATTTCTGTTCCGAAATGATTAGAAATTAGCCGTTTGGGACGCTTTACATAATTGCGTAGAAAATAAAAACGATCCCCATACTCACCTGCTTTTTCAAACGGTACTTGAGATTGATTTAATTGAGCAAGCAAGGCTTCCGCTTGTTGCTGTGCTTCTGTTTTTCCACGTTTTTCATTGCTAAAGAAAATATGCGTGAAGCTGGCTTCGGCTTCTATTTGATATGCGCCAGCATTTGCCTTGAAATGATCTTCAATTTCTCTGGAGCTGAATTGGGCATCCTGCGACGTAAAACCTTGAACGATAAAATCCATTTTTTGGATCAGACGTCTGCGAATAACTTCGTCATTCTCATTTAGGCCAAGAGCTAATGCCTCGCGTACCATAACCTCATCGCGTATATATTCTTCTTTCAGCCGCTTGCGGGCAGCACTGTCCATTGCTCCCAACGCGGCGCTAGCACTGGCCGTATCGAAAGCTTTGTCTTGATATTGCAAATACATTAGAAGCGCCCGGTCGTTAACCGGAATGACGTAGGGGTCATCTTCTGTTTCGCTGGTGCCAAAAACAGTCAGTGCGATATAAAGTAATAGACCGCCAATTAAAAATTGAACCAGCGGTTCCTTTAGTAATTTGGGCATGGATGCGCGCCTTTAGTATTAGGTGTTTAAGGCGTATACCAGATAGCTGAGGTATACGCACGCTCCTGAAGGGCGGCAGGGCCTTCTTCAGGGGCAGGTTCTTGTAACGCAATGCTGTCTAAAAGGGAATGCCGAGCTGTTGGAATTTGTAAAACCCGAACATAATAGAAGGCACGCTGATCTGGATTAAAGTCTGGATCAGTCCAAAGTGTGATTAGCTCAGGTGTACCAATGCTGTTTGTCAATTTTCCGGTTTGGCGATTAACGGTGTCACCTACAGGAGGCAGTTTCCCTTTTGCATCTAGAATCCTGTCACCTGACCACGCCACATTGAATATCTGTTCATTAGTTTCTCCGTCAGCACTAAGCCAGCCCTTTATAACCTGAATGCGGTCTAAATTGGCACCGACAGGATCTTTTACAGCTTGAATAAGGAACTGAGGTGCTTTTCCGCCTTCGCTGGGTTTGGTTAAGTCCCCCCCCATTGGTACGCCGCCCTTGTAACCAATTTCTGCAAGATTAGATTGTTTTTCATCAAGGGAGGCAAAATTCCATCCTCCAAAGAAGCGAACCCGCATACGAGGCCCGGTAGTGCCATACACTTCACGCCGCTTAAAGGCGGCAAAAATGGCTTCTCTGTTGTTTTCTTCTGCCCATACAGCAGCCAACCCCTGCGCAGACATGTTCCAGCCAGTGAGTGAGCGCCGACCAATGCCAAACAGGCGCTTGTTCTCGGGCGTGCTATCTCGCGCCATTTTTCCCCAGAAGTTATCCTCATCTGCCGATGCCAAGCCGCTATGGCTGTCGGTTGAGCCAATAACGCCGAATTTAAAAGGGTTAATGCCAACTTTATCTTCGATTTTCATGCCGATGCGTAAGCCGGAACGCACATAAGAGCCTTTGTCTGCTGTGTAGGTATAATCTTTGTCGCTATTTTGAATGTAAAACCTGTAGGTCTCAAAATCAGCAAACTCGTCTTCAGGGGATAAAACTGGATGAGTTTCAGAATCGCCTTTGATCTGGGTGATTTCTGCTACTGGTTCCCAGTCAATGCGTGTCTGCGCATAGAGTGATGTTATGGGCTCACCTTTGAGGGTTGTTTCCTGAAACATATAGCCTTTGGAAATATTAGAATTGTGCGGAATGGATATAAATTCAGCGCCGGTTTCCGCATTGGTTTTTTCAAGCCAAGCCCAAAGGTCTTCAGGGTACTGGCTATCATCTGAGCCGTAGGGCAGGTATTTTTTTGCAGTTTCGCCTCCGTTTGGCGACATAACAATACGGTGCAAATTGGCCCCGGTGGGTATGGAGCTCCATTCCCAGCCGATAAAGCTAGTGAATTTTCCGGGGTCATTGTGACGCTCGGCTGCATCAACAATTTCATTCCAGGATATTTGTTCCATTGCATTGGTATCACCAAAGGTACGGCCAGGAAGCTCATTGTTTGGGTCTGCTACAGGGTCGCCGCCGGGGTTGGCCATTTCTCGTGGTAGCAAATCCAAAAAAACCTCTTGCGCAGTGCCATCATCTAGCTTGGATTTTAATGTTTTGATAGAAAACCAGCGCTTGAGACTTGCCCAAAACCCCACTTCGGGCAGATCGGCCTGATCATAATAAATGGAGCGAATGGTGCCCATTAGTTCTGCGTGGTCTGCCACAACTAGAAAATCGAGAGGCCTGTCGAGCTGGACACGCACTCGATTGTAAGGATGCACAACAGGCTGACCTTTCGCCCAGCGGTACGCTGTGTCTGGATCAGCCGTTTTATTGCCATTCATGAACGCATCAAAAGAATAAGAAGTGTGTAAGTGTGTGTCGCCCCAATATAAATTAGTTGGCTCTTCCTCTGCAGATACAGCAAGTGAAAGTGCTAATGCTGTACATGAGCCAAGTAGTTGCTGAGTTTTCACTATGTTTCCCCTAATCCGATATGGATAGCCTGTGCCCCCTGCGCGGTAGTTTCATTCTCAAAGTTCAAATTAATGAAATGCATTACTTCATAAAGATCATTCCCTGTCAAGTTGGCGGCCTTATTCCGTGCTGTCTGGCTATTGTGGGCATGAAAGAGCTTCGCATTTAGAGGTTTGCATAAGGTTAAGTAATGCGCAGCACCTGATAATAGCAGTGATTCTGTAAGCTATGTTGGCTTCAGTGCCATGCCATTCAGTTGATAGAGGGAAGCTGAAATAATAAATTATATAGCATAAATGGCTGTAAGACTGACTAGGAGGCAGGTGTAACGGGTGTCTCGTAAAAATGGTTTGCCGAATTCCTTGTGCACTGCACTATCGTTTATTGACGTGGGATAGTTCTATTTGGTTATCTGTTTTGTAGGTGGATATTTTGGGCAATAATAATAGGCGATAATTCGTCGACGTTCACCTGTGTATTTGGAACAAGAACACCCGGGAGGGGGCTATGATTAAAACAGTTTTAAAGTCGTCCGTAGCGGCGACAGCATTATTGCTGGCAGCATGCGGCCAAAGCGAGAATGGCAGCAACACCACAGCAAAAACCGAGGCAGAAGCACCGGCAGTAATGGTAAAGGCCGAATTGGGCGATTGGGGCATTGACCTTAGCGCACGTAAAGAAAGTGTGAAGCCAGGGGATGACTTTTTCCAGCATGCCAATGGCATGTGGCTCGACACATTTGAAATCCCTGCGGATAGAAGCAACTACGGTGCTTTCACTGTTCTTGCAGAACGTAGCCGAGATCGAATTAAAAATATCATTGATGAACTTAAGGCCGGTACCTTTGAAGAAGGAACGCCAGAGCAAAAAATTAGTGATTATTATAACAGCTATATGGACGTAGAGGCGATTAACGCGCTTGGTATTGATCCGATCCGTCCATTGTTGGCAGATATTGCTGCAGCAAGCAGCCATGCAGATATTGTGGTTTTATTTGGGCGTGCAGCGACAGATAATCTTGCCTCACCGATCACGTTCGGCCTTGGCATTAACAGGGAAAACCCTGATCGTTATCAATTTAACATTGGTATTGGCGGTATGAACCTACCAGACCGCGATTATTATCTGGAAGATACTGATAAGTTTAAAGAAACACGCGCTACATATTTAGCACACATAGCTGAAATGCTTGCATTTGCAGGAATTGAAGATGGTGCAGCTAAAGCTGATGCTATTTTGGCAATTGAAACAAAATTGGCAGAAAAGCAATGGCCGCGCTCTGAGCGTCGTAACCGCGACAAGACGCTGAATCCATCAAGTTATGCAGACTTTAAAGCCAAATATACCGGCCTTGATTGGGATTCTTTCTTCTCAGCACGTGATTTAGGCGCTTTGCAAGACCTGAATGTATCTTTCCCTGATGCAGTGGCGGCACTGCCGGGTATCATTGCTGATGTGTCCGTTGAGGACTGGAAAGCTTATTTAACCTATAACACCATCAGTAATCACGCTGCGCTTCTTAGCGAAGAGATCGATACTGCCAACTTTAACTTTTACGGCAAAACTCTGCGCGGCCAGCCTGAACAGCAAGCTCGCTGGAAACGTGCAACAGCC
>Ga0316207_10005696_pt1 | contig 10216 bp, 8 predicted proteins | sample 6weekpyrite_MG_FD_204943 | JGI IMG/M metagenome (GOLD analysis project Ga0316207, IMG submission 204943) | Microbial mat bacterial communities from mineral coupon in-situ incubated in ocean water Damariscotta River, Maine, United States -... | ecosystem: Environmental > Aquatic > Marine >...
CTGGATTAGTTGTATCCAGTTCAACACAAAGGCCCTTGATTGAAAGGTCACGTGTACTGCCAGTGTATTTTTTATTACCTATTACTATTTCTGTATCAACAGAAACATGATAGCGATCTTCCCGCCTTTGCTCACGATAACCGAATTGCAATATTTCAACGTCATTTCCTTTTAATGTTGATTGCTTATTTACTACTTCCAGAGCATTGATGAGTGCTTTGTTATTTAGTGAGTAATTACTTAAAGAATGACTTATTTCAGCTGTAATATTAATTAAAACGCCAGTTTTGACCAGGTTGTCGGTGTATTCCAACAAGCCGGGAATCGTTTCTTCAGCCTTTTCTTTGAGCTTGTTTATTTTGGTTGATATTTTTCGCTCATCTGGCCTACAGATACTTCTAATCATGATTTTAAAGACATTTAAATTTTTTGATGAGAGCTTGTCAGATACAAAAGATTTCCAGGTCTCGATATCGTCAAAATCATAATCGAAGAGCACTTTCGGCTTTCCATTTTTATCCTTGTATACGGCCAAAAGTGGGTCTTTTTGTCCATCATCCTGAGTGATTTTTACCAGTTTTTTTATGCGTGAATACTCTGATAGATTTGTAAACTCAAAAATATCATTATTATTTTTGAACATCTGTAACGCTTTTTTATTGTTTGAATTCACGCATACCGTTTGCAATTCCAGATTATTGCCATGCTCTCTTATAAAAAATGGTATGCAAGGAGTGGTGTTAGTATAATACAGTTCAGTTAATAGTGACTCTGCCGTTAGTTGCAAATCTGCAAAATCAAGTTTTTTTCTACCCCTGATATTCTTTTTCTGATCTGAAATAAATGATTTAATAAAATTACTGGCAGCAGGAGAGTCATCAATATGACGGGCCTTGAGAATAAAATCAGGCTCTACATAATCCAGACTCATGACCTCGTATTTAATATCAAACAAACGACAGTCATCAGTTTGATTAAAGCCTGTGAATGTGATTTGAATTTCATCACCTATCGTGATTTTACTCGGCTTTTGAAATACTATCTGAAGCCCGTCCTCTGATATATCTTTGGTTTTAGCTGAGAAAGAACTTCTTGAGTTTACTAATATTTCAGTTGTATGTTTAAGTCGGTCCTGTTTTCGTTTTTGAAAGTACCCTAGATAAAAAATTTCTGCTTCTTGCCCTTCAACAATAAATTTATCAAAAGAGATACTTGTCTTTTGTTGCTCATCAGGTTCAACGATATTCGAAGGAACAACGTTTTTCGCTGTCTTCTTTAATTTAAAATTTGTATGGTCACCCTGAATGATTGCTTCAAAGATCTTGTTTGTAAAAACATTATTGTTTTCTCTTAAACCCTGCTGAAATATTTCATAAGAGATGTCATCCATCCAGAATACCTGGTTTTTATGCACATAACTTTTGCATTCGTATGGCACTCTTCCGCGCATATCTATTGTGCGCACACATTCCTGCTGTTTTCTGCGATCTTCCATACGCTGCAGAAACTGGAATGAATCTGACCCCGCTTTTACCTGCTCGACAATTATTTCCTGGTCACTGGCCTTGGTGCTCGCACGTATATAATGTTTCAGCTCAGTGGTTTTGGATGTGGTTTTCTTCATAATTTAATGATTATCAAATACTGTTTAAACGAAATATTCCATGAATTTCATATATGTATTACGGCCTGTATCCAAATGTCTTGATAAATATCTTCATATAAATAATATAGTACGTTATACATTCTTATAACTACTTGTTTTGCTCTAAATACAATGAACTTATAGGTTATATTACTTGTCTGACTGTACGGTTTTGATTATATATTAAATATTTTCAATAACTTATCTAAGTTTATTTCTATCTTATTGATTTTTATTGATTTGTCATAGAATTTACGGAAAAATAGGTCTTATTCAATCGATGTAAGTAAGAGTAATAATAAATAAAAACAAGAACCGGTTATCCATATGCCTAAACTAGTCGTTTTTAGCAGTACACCAACAGAAATGGTCCTGGAAGAAGGAAGTACCAGCATAGGCCGTGGCCAGAACAATGACATCACACTGGACGACAAGTCTGTCAGTAAGCGACACGCGCTGGTCACTGTCCAGGCATTGAAAAGTGGTGAGTTCAAGGTTCAGATTGCAGACCTTCACAGTACAAATGGCACCTTCGTCAATGGGGAAAAGGTCAGTTATCATACCCTGGAGGACAGTGACCAGTTATCTATCGGTACAGTGCAATGTGCCTATCTGCTGGATTAATTGCTTTTTTACTTCAACAAAATGACTGTCGCATTATTCCGTGCGGCTATGTTGTGTTCTGAAGCGTTTACCTTTCGTCTTATGTGCTTTCCCCGTTCTTGAGCTGCCTGTGTCAGGTTGCCATTTAGGGATGAGATGCTTTTTGCCGTTACCTATGAGGTCGGCCCTACCCATTTTTTTCAATGCCTCACGTAGCAATGGCCAGTTATTTGCATCATGGTAACGAAGAAATGCCTTGTGTAATTGTCTTTGTTTTAATCCTTTGGCAGACGTAACTTTTTCAGCCGTTTTGAGGTTTTTCAGCGGGTTGTAGCCCGAATGCCACATGCTGGTGGCCAAGGCCATTGGTGATGGTAAAAATGTCTGTACTTGATCAGCCCTGAAACCGTTCGTTTTTAGCCAGATTGCCAGTTCCATCATGTCCTTGTCACTGGTACCTGGGTGTGCAGCAATAAAATATGGGATGAGGTATTGTTCCTTTCCGGCCTCTTTGGAGTATTTTTCGAATAATTCCTTGAATTTGTAATAAACACCCATACCAGGTTTCATCATTTTGGATAATGGGCCAGTTTCGGTATGTTCAGGGGCAATTTTCAGGTAGCCACCTACGTGATGAGTGGCCAACTCCTGTACGTATTCAGGTGACTGAACGGCCAGGTCATACCGCACGCCCGAAGCTATAAATATCCGTTTGATGCCTTTCAGTTTTCTGGCGCGTTTGTAGAGATGGATCAATGAATCGTGATTGGTATCCAAATTTTTGCAGATATCCGGATATACACAAGACAGACGCCTGCAGACAGATTCTATTTTTTTACTTTTACAACCCAGTCGGTACATATTGGCTGTTGGTCCACCCAGATCAGATATATTACCGGTAAAACCAGGTACCTGGTCACGTATGGTCTCGATCTCGTTAATGATTGAGTCCTCGGAACGGTTTTGTATTATTCTTCCTTCATGCTCCGTAATGGAGCAAAATGTGCAGCCTCCAAAGCAGCCTCGCATTATATTTACCGAGAAACGGATCATGTCATATGCTGGTATTTTTTTATTTTGATAAACAGGATGAGCCTGTCGTGTGTACGGGAACTCAAAAAGTCGGTCAAACTCTTTTGTTTTGAGTGGTACGGGAGGAGGATTGAGGATGACAAACCGATTGCCATGTTGTTGTATAAGTGTCTTGGCATTACCTGGGTTTGTCTCCAGGTGCAAAATTCGTGATGTATGAGCGTACAGTTTTTTGTCAGACCTGACTGTTTCAAATGAGGGCAAGACAATGGCTTGAGCTACATCCGCTTTATTCTCTTTTGTTTCGAATACAACTTCCTTGCTTGTAACCGATTTGTCACATGTTGCCTGGGTGCTGTCAAGATAAGGATCGGGATCTGGCAGTTCTATACCGTTGGTATTGATATTCGAATAATCCAGCAGTTTATAACCGGTTGGCAACCCTGTTTGTGCATAGGCAGTACCGCGAATATTGGTCAGATCAGCAACCTTTTCACCTTTGGCGATACGATGTGAAATTTCGACGATTTGCCTTTCAGCATTGCCGAACACTAGTAGATCTGCCTTGGCATCAAGCAGGATTGAACGACGAACTTTTTCAGACCAGTAGTCAAAGTGACTGATACGTCTCAGGCTGGCTTCTATGCCACCAATAATAACAGGAACACCCTTGTAGGCCTGTTTGCACATCTGTGAATAGACAATGACAGCCCGGTCGGGTCTTTTGCCTCCTATACCCTCGGGTGTATAGGCATCGTCAGAACGCACCTTCCGGTCAGCTGTGTACCGATTCACCATGGAATCCATATTACCGGCAGTCACTCCAAAGTAGAGGTTGGGTTTGCCGAGTGTCTGGAAATCTGTCGTGTTATTCCAGTCCGGTTGGGCAATGATGCCGACGCGAAAACCCTGCGCTTCAAGTAAACGCCCGATCAGAGCCATACCAAAACTGGGATGATCGACATAGGCATCGCCCGTTACGAGAATGATGTCGCAGCTATCCCAACCGAGCTGGTCCATTTCCTCACGGCTAACCGGAAGATTGCCAGCGAAGCCAAATCGCTTGGCCCAATATTGCCGGTACGAGAAAAGATCCTGAGTAGTATTCATTTTTTCATATAAATCAATAAAATAGCTAATATTATATCACATATGAAAATACTATGTTATTTCAGATCGAGGCGATGAGACGCAAACATGCCTGTAGATCTGATAAATATGCTAACAGTATGATTTCTGGTTATTTATTTTGGCCAGTTTACCATATTAAGTCTAAAGTTAATGGTGCGAATGACCGATAAACCAGTAAGTATCTAATATCATAGTGGAATAATGACCAGAAATAATTTAAATGGAATTATGAAATATTTTGCAATCTGCTGCCTGATCTTGCTCGGCATGCAAAATGAGTTGCTGGCTGATACCGCACTGCCAATTAAAGACATTCGAGTGGTCATCGATTTGTCTGGCAGTATGAAAATAAATGACCCGCAAAACCATCGAACCAAGGCTGTTCAGCTGTTTTCAGAAGTATTGCCTAATGAGGTTTACTCCGGTATCTGGACATTTGCCGCAGAAGTAAACATGTTAATCAAACATGGCAAGGTTAATCATGTATGGAAAAAATCTGCTTTTAAGAAAGCAAATAAAATACATTCATTTGGTTTGCATACGAATATAGAAAAAGCACTAAAAAAGTCCACTTATGACTGGTATAAAAATGAACCCGGAAAGGAAAAACATCTGATATTGCTGACGGATGGTTACATTGATATATCGAAAAAGAAAGAAAAGAATGCGGTTTCACGTAATAATGTTATCGAGAAGATAATTCCGTTATTTAAAAAAAATAAAATACAAGTGCATACTATTGCACTATCCGATCAGGCGGATCATGACCTGCTTAAAAATCTCTCAGCCAAGACATCGGGTAGTTATGTCATAGTCAAAGAATCAACTGATCTTGATCGCTATTTTTTCAAACTGTTCCAGTCAACAGCGAAACCTGACACCATTCCATTCAAGAGCAACCGATTTAATATCGACAAATCTATCAGCGATATGACAATTGTATTGTTTAATTCCAATAATCCAACAAAATTACTGACACCTGAAAAGAAATATTTGACTTACGATGAACACCCTGAAAATGTGAAATGGGTAAAATCCGATAATTACGAAATAATCACAATAGCCAATCCCTTTGAAGGGGCCTGGTATGTAGATGCACCTGTTGATCCGGATAACAAGATCATGGTTGTCACTAATTTACGTCTTCATGTCAAGAAAATACCAGAGCTGCTATTACCCGGTGACCCGATGACAATGCATGCTTATATGAGTGAAAACGGCAAAATCATTGACCAGGAAAACTTTATAAAAATACTTTCTTTAAAAGCTTCAGTTAGAGAGGCAGAAAGTATTTCCAGGGACGTACAAAATACCTCATATACGGGCAAAGGTGTATTTATAGCGAATATTGATACCAATAAATATAAAAACAAAAACACCCTGACAGTCATTGCCAAGGGGCCTACATTTACCCGGGAATATAAGCATGAGTTCAACATCGTTACAGATCCTGTAATACTGGAAAGTAAAATTAAAGATGAGAATATTGTATTAAAAGCCTATGTTGATAGCAGGGTAATCGATAATAACGGGCTTCTGCTATCGCTAGATGGCGATGAAAATAAGCACAAGTTTATTGACTACAAGACATACTGGCAAGTGAAGCTCCCCTCTTCCTTTTCAGGTAAAACCATGAAAGTCAATGTAAATGCCAAATTACAGAATGGGAAGCCATACTCAAAAATACTTGAAATTAAATTACCGATTCTGGTAGCAAAAATAATTGAACCAGTAGTAACCAAAAAAATAATGCCTGGGAAGGCAGAAGTCGACAAGGAAATGGCAAATACACAGGATCATAAACCTGCAGAACAAAGTGAATCTGAGACTACAAGTGATAATGATGAGAGTGAGTCCACCTCATCATTTAGTTGGATAATCGTATTTATTATTGTTTTATTGGTTAATGCATTGTTTGTTGTAGGTGGATATTTTATCTACAAGAAAGTCAAAAAATCAGCAGCAGACGAGCCTAGCATAGCAGTCGATATTGAGCATGAAAACGACGAAAAAGAGGGAGAGTCATCAGCTGGTGCCAGTGAAAATACTAGTAATGAAACTGATGTTGAAGAGGCAGCTTCCGGTAATGATGGGGAAATAGAAGATATCGAAGAACTCGAAGAAATAGAAGAATTGGATGATTTGCAAGAATTGGATGAGACTAAAAATGAGCAAACATGAATTCATTATAAACGGTATGGGGAAATATTATGGATGAATTTTTAACTAGCCTGTTAGTTATAGGTACGGAATTTGGGATGTTCGTAGGCGTTATTCTCATGGCCCTTGTATATCTTAACATGTCGAAGAAGCGTAAGGATAAAACTGTTGCCAGAAAGTTTGCCGCAGATTTTCAGGATTTTTCCACATCAAGAAAGGTTGATCTTGAGGAAGTTATTGAAAATGCCTTCAACCTTGGAGGTGATGCTACCGAAGAATATGCACAGATCATAATGAAAAACGAACGCAAAATATGCTCCAATATGCTGAGATTGTTTAACGGTAAGGACAGAGATCTTCTATTACAACTCCAAGGTGATTTGGCTAATCTGACAGATGCCTATAAATCATTGGCTAGCATGAATCAATCAAATGGAACAACGGGCGATTCAGCCAGTGTTGATGATAAATTAATGGAACAAATGTCTGTATTAAAATCAGATAATGAACGTTTAAAAGATGATTTGAAAAAATCACTGGAAAGTATTGATTATTTACAGGCGCAATATACCGAGTTATTCAAGAAAACCAATAACGAAAAAGGCGAAGAATAAGCCTGAACTGCTACAAGTTATATGGAATTAGTATCGCTATTGCGTCTGAAAGCTCTTCGTCCAGCCCGTCATATATAGTCTGTTTCTGATTATCATCCAGCTTAATGTAATCCCAGATTCGCTCATCAGGCGTATTGGATTTACCAGGTATCTTTTCGAGGTAGGTGCCCAGAATATAGCTGTTGGACAATGTATTTGCCAGGTGAATAATGGCAGCGTCAAGAACCACATCTTCGTTAGCGCATGGTTCGTGGTGTTGCTTGATTGTTTCAGTCAAAACGTCTGGCAGCCCCCATTGCTTGAGTAACTCGGCACCAATATCAGCGTGAGTAAAACCCAGTTTTTCTTTTTCAGTCCTGTAGTGTACCTCTTCATCACCATCAGCAATTTTTATGATCTCTTCTGATTCTTCTGGGAAAGTCGAGTATAAAATCAGGCTGCCGATATCATGCAGTAAACCGACAACATATAGTCTCTCTGTATGCAGTACGTTGCATAAACCGGCAATTTTTTTTGCCAGGATAGCAGTGCAAAAACTGTGTCGCCAGAAAGTAGCTGGTTTAACCAGGTGAGTAGCGATTTTTGAGAATGAATTTACAGCAACAACGGTAGTAATAATATTGTAGAGGTCATCGAGGCCAATAATTGATATGGCGCGAGAAATCGTGTCAACTTTGCTTCTAATTCCATAATACGGGCTATTGACCACTTTCAACACATTAGCAACAAGGCTGGGGTCAGTTTTAACAATCTCGGAAATGTCTTGAATTGTTGAACTGGGGGTATTTACTGCCTCATTAAATCTAAACCATACATCGGGCGGTGATATAAGGGTTCGGGTTCCGTCGACTATCTGCTTTACTGATTCCATAGTATCCTGCTACTCATCAATCCACGACTGTAGTGCTTCAATCACCTTGTTTGCCTGGTCAACACTCGAAATATTGAATTTCGATTTTTGTTGATATTCACCATTACGTTTCTGATATCGCCTTATGGTAAATTTAACAGGGCCATAGGCTTCTTTGCTGCGATCCCAGTCCTGATACTTGAAAATAATAGTAGACCAGGCGCCTTTTGTGAGGACTTTTTTATCCAGTTCCTTGGTGATGACTGTTCCATCTTCGGAATAAGTAATACTGATTTCATCAACTGTTGATGCCATTGTTAATACTCCTTGGTATCAATATCAACTTCATTTTTCGGTGGTATTTGTATAAAAAAACCTTTTTCTGAAATCATATTGATAATAGTAACCGGATCAGACTGTGCAAGCTTAGATTCTTCTGTAATATCAATATTCATCACATACTCAATTTCGCCAAGCATTTGCTGAATAGAATCAGGTATATCTTTTACAGGTTTGTCAGCAGGCATAAATAGATAATGATCCGGTTTACGCTTGCCTTTATATATATTGCACTCCATTGCTGGGGCTCATCCGTATTTATTTAAGAAAAGAAAATATTCTAGATATTATACTCACAATCTTGTGGAAGAAGAAAGTGGTTTTCCCGGAAGATACGTATTTATCTCCCTCAAACCTTTCCTGCTCACGAAGCTTATCAAGTGTCTTGCGTATCTCACTGGTTTCCTTCTCACGTAAGGCAATATCTTCTTCAGAATATTGGGCATCATGCTCTGCCTGCTCTCTTGCGATGTCCATAGCGCGTTTCCTGGCCTGTTCAAGTTCCAGTTTTTTGCAACCAAATTCGGGGGCTGGTATTTCATCGTTACCAGGAATGTCGGTTTCGATATCCTTGCTGTGATCTAATGTAAACGCGTTCTCGCTCAGACTTAATGCAGGATCATCTTGTTGAAGGTTTTCCGGTTGAGTCTCATCGTCCAGTATGTCTTCAAACTTGATAGTAAAATCTGACTGTTCATCAGTTGTAATGCTTTCGGTATTTTCTTCCGGCAGATCCAGGTTGCTTAGCGTTTTCTCCTCAGCGGGACTCATAAACTCCGATTCAGATGGCTCATTAGACACAATGTCTAATGGCGTTTCTTCAGGCTGATCGAAATTAATATCCAGGTCTATATCCAGTTCGTCCACTGTTTCTGCCTGGAAATTACCAGCATCTTCAGATTGATTGAGAAAAGCTTCATCTATTGAGAAAGAAACTTCCAACTCGTCTCTTGTAGTACTATCTAGAACTTCATTAGCGGTCTCATTCGCAGTAATCGTGACAGCTGGTGTCTCAGTCTGAGTTACATCCTCATACTGATCCAGCCCAAGAATATTGGCTACATCGTGATCTGACATCGAAGTCTCTGTTTGATCCTCGTTATCAGATTGCTCCTCGATCTTGATATGCTGTTGTATGCATTCTGTTATTTGTTTGGTCTTGAATGGTTTGGTTATCAGATCAGTGCCACCTGACGATGTGACCCGCTCATGAAAACCAGCAACATCGTCGTTAGCGGTAATGATAATAAATGGCATAGAAGCAATATGAGGGTCAGGCGTGCCTCGTACACGATCGAGCAGACCAAATCCATCGAGATGTGGCATTGATACATCGGAAAATACAGCAATTATTGCCTCATTTTCTTCCAGTTTATGCCAGCCATCCTCACCATCCACAGCCTGTATGACTTCAAAGTCCTTTTTCAGAATTTTGCTCAATGCAAGGCGAATAACCTTTGAATCATCAACGATTAATACGGTTGGCTTGTGGTCATTGTGTTTAATAACGTGCTGTAGCTGACTAGACATATATTTTTTACCGTAATAACAATTAGTTATATATATTCGTTTTTTATTAAGCAAATACTCACAACAATACTATCGACAAGAAACAGGTTTTCTTTAGCATTCATATGTTAGAAGATATTAAACAGTAGTGTGCTAACTCAGTCATTTCATTTAGAATAGGGTCTATTTTAACGCTCACCTATCCAAGAGAACTTCATAATGGGACCAATACAGCAGATCATTGAACGTAAATTGAGTGAAAACATCAATAGCACTTTTCTTGAGGTAGTTAACGAGAGCGATATGCACAATGTACCGCCAGGTTCCGAATCG
>Ga0316207_10005697_pt1 | contig 10215 bp, 10 predicted proteins | sample 6weekpyrite_MG_FD_204943 | JGI IMG/M metagenome (GOLD analysis project Ga0316207, IMG submission 204943) | Microbial mat bacterial communities from mineral coupon in-situ incubated in ocean water Damariscotta River, Maine, United States -... | ecosystem: Environmental > Aquatic > Marine >...
ATCATCATCTAACTTTTCTTTATAGCTTCTTAGTTCTAAATTGAAAAAAAATGCAGCCATTATTACAATAAAAAGCCATACAGTGCCGATAATATGCCATTTGCTTGTCATATAACTTCTCTGCACACACGCCCTTTTAAAGTTTTCTCTATCATACAATAATTATTTGTAATATAATATTAAACTATTATACTTAAACTTTTAGCTATATTACAGAAATAGAACAATATAAAGATTAAAAAATACTTAGATTGTTAAAAAACATTTAAATAAATCTATTATTAAACTCACAGTTTAAAAAAGATATACTAACCAACAAATTGTAATAAAGGTAGTTTTTTGGAGTCAAATGATACTTTGAAAATCGCTATTGTTGATGATGAAGTGCCTATTCTACAGATGTTGGAGAACTATTTTTCAAGAAATGAAAAATATGAAGTAACATCTTTTTCAAACCCTTTAGAGATGCTCTCCTCATTGAAAAACAGTACTTACGATGTTGTACTTTTAGATATTATGATGCCACAATTAGATGGTATTGAAACATTACGAGAGATAAAATTAGCACATGAACCTACAAAGGTTATAATGATGACTGCATACTCTAGTCTTGATAAGGTTTTAAGTAGTCATAAAAATGGTGCTCATAGTTATATCTTGAAGCCATTTAGCTCTTTAGCTTCAGTAGAGAAAAAAATATTAGAGGTTTTAAAGCAACCATAAATAATATTAAGCTTTTGTAATTAAGTTCAGATACAATGGCTTTTAAAAGGAATAGTATTTAATGCAAAATAGTAAGAAGCCTATGGAGTTTGCTAATAAAGTTGAGAAAATAGCAGATTCTTCAAAGGCTCCATATAAAATTATGGTTGTTGATGATGAAGAAGAGATTCATTCGATAACATCTTTTGTTTTAAATGGGTTTACCTATATGGGTAGAGAATTACGGTTTTTAAATGCTTATAGTGGCGAGGAAGCAAAAAAACTAATAGTAGAGCATCCAGACACTGCTCTTATTTTACTTGATGTAATTATGGAGGATGATGATTCAGGTCTTCAAGTTGCAAAATATATAAGAGATGAGGTTAAAAATAGATTTGTACGTATTGTACTTCGTACAGGTCAACCTGGATACTTTCCAGAAAAAGAGATAATAGCTGAGTTTGATATAAATGATTATAAAGAGAAAACAGAACTTACAGCAACTAAACTTTTTACTCTTACATATTCGTCAATTAGGTCATACGTTGCTTTAATAAATGAAAATAGTGCAAAAAAACAACTAGCAGATATTAACAGAAACCTTGAACAGATTGTACTAGATAAAACAGCAGAGCTCAAAGAGCAACATAACATTATGATGCAACAATCTCGTCGTGCTGCTATGGCAGAAATGCTAGGAATGATTGCTCATCAATGGCGTCAACCATTGTCAACAATCTCTGCAATTGCTGGGAATGTTTCAATAGCATTAGCATTGGATGAGTTTGAACAAGATAGTATCGCTGATTCTATGACCAAAATAAGTGATCATGCTAAAAAACTATCTCTTACTATTGATAGTTTTAGAAGTTACTTTAAGCCAGGGGCGCAAAAAGAGACAGTATTAGTCTCAACAGTAATCATGGATACATTATCATTGTTACAACATGTAACAGATAAGGATAAAATAGATATTAGCTATATTGCAGAGGATTCAATATCACTTACAATTTACAGAAATGAGTTATTGCAGGTATTTTTGAATGTTGTTAAAAATTCTCAAGAAGAGCTGTCTAGATTAAATATAGAAAATCCTAAAATTACAATTTTAGAAGAAAAGGAAGAAAATAATCATAAAGTTACAATTTGTGATAATGCTGGTGGGATAGATGATGATATTTTACCTAAAGTGTTTGAACCCTATTTTTCTACTAAATCTAAAAATGGATCAGGACTTGGTCTTTATATGTGTAAGACAATAATTGAAGATTATTTAAATGGTAAAATTGTTTGTTACAACAGAGGCGGTGGAGCTTGTTTTGAGATTCTACTACCGCTAAAGTAAGTTATGATTATCTCAGTATATAATTTAAAGGGTGGTACTGGAAAGACTAGTATCGCTCTTAACTTAGCAAAAACTAGAAATTCTTATTTCATAGAAAATGATATTATAGGCGTATCTGATGTTTTTAATAAGCATGGAGAACTTGATACTGCAAGAAATTTTAGTGAAACAAAAAAAATTCCAATTATAGACAATGTTGTTTACGATTTTGGTGGACATTTAGATAAAAGAATAACCCCTGTATTGGCAAAAAGTGATTTAGTAATAGTCCCAACGCTTCATTCGTACCAAGATATTAAATCAACTATAAGTATGATTGAGAGCCTTTTAAACATAAAGCAGAAAAATATTTTAGTAGTTATTAACAAAGTTGGTACTAGAGCTGTAAAAACAAGTAGTGATGGTAACCCTCTATTTAGTGAGTATGAAAAGACAAAGGTTACTATTTTAGATCATTTAGAAGAGCGAATCGGAAAGCGTAAACATAAGATTATGTTTATGATGCTACGAGAGAGTAAAGCTTGGCATCATAGTACATATAGGGGCGATAGTATTTTGCATATGGCAGAAGAGGATAGTCGCCTTAGGTATAGTTTTAGAAATTCAATCACAGATTTAAATCGCTTACTTAAAGTTGTTAAGCATTATGAGGAGAAGAGCGTTGGAAAAGAATAGTCAAAAGAGTAAGAGTAGTTTTGTAGATGCTAAAGATATAGCAACTGATTCTGATGAAATTAAAATATCTAATAATGAACTTGATAGTATTGATAATCTATTCGGTAATGATATAGTCACAAAAAAGAAAAAAAATGTAACTGTTAAAAAAAGAAAAAAATCTAATATTACTCATTATGCCACTATAGGTATGACAAAAAAAGAGTATAAGGGTCTAGTTAAAAAAGCAAAAAGGAGTGATACTTCTCTTTCAAACTTTATATTGAATATTTTGGATGAAGCAGAGGTATTTTAGCCTATAAAAACTTAGCCTCTTTTGAGGCAAAAGTTATTATAGTGTAGGTCCTGCTGTAGAGTAGTCAAACTCACTGTTTGTACCATCTTGATATTTATGAAAGTTTTCAACAAACATAGAGCCTAACTTTTTAAGAGTTTCATTGTAAGCATCTTTATCTTCCCAAGTGTTTTTTGGGTTTAATATATTTTCATTAGATACGCCTTTCATACTCTTTGGAACAGATAGATTAAAAACGTCAATATTTTCAAATTCGCTATTTTTGATACTACCATCTAAAATTGCATCTATACACGCACGAGTATCTTTAATGCTCATACGTTTTCCAACGCCATAAGCTCCACCAGTCCATCCAGTATTTACTAAGTAAACGTCTGCTTGGTGTTCATTAATCTTTTCACCAAGAAGTTTCGCATAGACTGTTGGGTGCAGAGGTAGAAATGCTTCTCCAAAGCATGAAGAGAAGGTCGCTTGTGGCTCATTAATTCCACGTTCAGTTCCAGCAACTTTAGCAGTATATCCACTTAAAAAGTAGTACATTGCTTGTTCTTTACTTAATTTAGAAACTGGGGGTAACACACCAAATGCATCAGCAGTTAAGAATATGATGTTATTTGGGTGACCACCTTGCAAACTTTTCTCATGATTTTCAATATGATAAATTGGGTATGAAACACGTGTATTTTGTGTTTTTGAAGTATCACTATAGTCTACATTTCCAGCTGCATCAGCTACTACGTTTTCAAGAAGTGCATCTTTACGGATAGCATTATAGATTTCAGGTTCACTTTTTGGATCTAAGTCTATAACTTTTGCATAACATCCACCCTCATAGTTGAAAATACCATGCTCATCCCAACCATGCTCATCATCACCAATTAGAAGTCTATGCGGATCTGTTGAGAGTGTTGTTTTTCCAGTACCACTTAATCCAAAGAATAGTGCTGTATCACCATTTTTTCCAACATTAGCAGAACAGTGCATTGAGAGTTTACCTTGAAGTGGTAGCCAGTAGTTCATCATACTAAAGACACCCTTTTTCATCTCTCCGCCGTACCAAGTTCCTCCGATAATTGCAATATTCTCTTCTACGTTAAATATTACAAAAACATCAGAGTTCATACCATATTTCTTATAATCATCATTTGTAAGTTTACATGCATTGTAGATAGTAAAGTTAGGTGAGAAATTAGCAAGTTCTGAACGTTCAGGGCGAATAAACATATTTTTTACAAAATGAGATTGCCAAGCTATTTCACTTACAACTCTAACATTTACTTTACTAGCGGCACTTGCACCAGCATATACATCTGTAACGTAAATATTTTTATTTGAAAGTTGTTTTTTAACCTTCGTAAATAACTCATCAAAAATTTTCTTTTCAATAGGTTTATTTATTGGTCCCCATGCTATGTTTTTTTCAGAATCTTCATGTTTAACGAAGTACTTATCTTTAGGACTACGCCCTGTAAATATACCTGTATCAACCATACAAGCACCATTAGAAGCTACTTCACACTCATTGTTCTTTAACTCATGATCACGTAATTCATTGTAGTCAAGATTGTAATAAATCTCTCCAAAATTGTCTAAACCTAACGTTTCAACTTTATTCGGTCTCATTTAGTAACCCCCCTTAAAAAAGCCATCTAAAGAATTAATGGTGTAATAATACCACCAAGAACTTAATTGTAAGTGACAAATTTGAAAATTTATAACTTTTTTACGTCTGATAACCATGATAAAAAATTTTCAGCATTCCAATAGCCTGTAACTTTTTTAATTAAATTCCCATCTTTTGAAATAAAGAGTGTTGTGGGTACCCTCTTTACTGAAAAGTTATCTATTATTTCATCATTTTTTCGTGGCAACTCTACGCTTATATAGTTTTCATTTATCTCATTAATTACTTCATTATCTGTAAAAGTTTCTCTTTTCATTTTTTTGCACCAAGCACACGTTGGTGACGTAATTAGTAGCATTACTCTTTTGTTTTGATTAATGCTTAAATTAAGTGCATCTTTGTATGTTTTAACCCAAGTAATCGAATCTGCATATGTTAATGAGAATAAGATAGACAAATAGAGTAAAAGTTTTAACATTATAATAATCCTTAACGCAAGAATAACATATTATAATGTATAATCTTTCTATGTTTTTCAAATTAACTATTTTTATTGTTTTTGTTTTTCAATCTATTGTTCTTGCAGATGAAAATGATGAGTTTGCCTACTTTGTTGACGATTTAAATACAATTGCTACAAAAACTAAGCAAAATATAGATTATATGCCATCAACTGTTACAGTTTTACACTCAGATGATTTAACATCTCTTGGTGTTAATACTCTATATGAAGCACTTTCATTTGTTCCAGGCATTGAAACATCTATGATACAAGTTGGATGGAAACGTCTTATTGCAAGGGGTATGCACAATCCAGATAGTTTTATTTTTGACAAAATGAAACTTTTAATAGATGGTGTAAGCGTAAGTAGTAAATTTTATGGGACTATCTATTACTATATGGATTTTCCAGTTGATTTGATAGATAGAATTGAAGTTTTACGAGGTGCTGCATCAGCACTATATGGTGATGGTGCTTATAATGGTGCAATAAATGTAATTACAAAATCATCATCTTCAAAAGAGAAACTTTTAAATATAAGTTATGGATCATATGATTATAGAAGTTTAAATGCTTTAGTTCCTGTTTCATTTTTAGGACTGAAAGGTTCAATTGATGCATATTTTCAAGAAAACAATAAAAAATTAGATGTTTCTGAAGCGTTTATCTATCAGCCCTCAATTTCAATATTTAATCGTAATCCTCAAAGTGATGAGCGTCTTAAAAATAGTGGTGTAGGTGTTAATGTTAAAAATGAAAAATTTGATTTTATTTTTCGTTATAACTACTATAAATCAGGAAATTATTTTGGATTTGACGAACATTTAGAACCAACAATAGATGATAAATTTAATGATAATATAAATTTTCATACACAATTAGCTTATCATAAAAAAATTGATAGCGACATCACTTTACACGCTAAAGCTGTTTTTGCTACGAGTAAAGTCTCTTTTGAGATTACACCAAGGCAGGAGATTCCTGGTGCTTTGCCATTTGATATTGAATTAGAGTCGGTGTATAAAGATAGGGCTATACTTGTAAATAGTGAGCTTGAGATAAATAAATTTGAAAATCATACATTACTATTTGGACTTGAAGCTGATAATACTAAAGTTACGGAAAATTCTTATGGAAGAAATTTTGATTTTATTAATGGCGATACTGAAAATGCTACCTTTATAGATAATGGAAATATTGTAACTATGTCAAACAATGGCTTTTTAAAAAGTGATGCAGGGCGAGAACATTTTGCGGCATATTTACAAGATTTATACTCATTTAGTGATGTATTGATGTTTTCTTTGAATGTTCGTTATGACAATTATAAAAGATTTTCGTCTGATTGGAATAGTCGTGTTGGTTTAGTTTATGATTACAATGATAAATTAACATTGAAAGCGCAATATGCAGAATCATTTAGAATAGCATCATTTGTTGAAGCATATCAATCACTGCATGCACTACTGAGAGCGGGTAATAGTAATTTAGATAATGAAAAACAAAAAAGTTATGAGGCATCTTTTGTTTATAAAGCATCGAGTTATCAAATATTAAGAGGAAACCTCTATTATTCAAACTTTTATAATACGATAGATATTAATGACATTGGAGAAAATGATTACGATAATGGAGCCAAAAGAGAATCTAAAGGTGTTGAAATTGAGTATAAATTTATGCCACATAACTCTCATGAGTTGTCATTAAGTTATGCTTACACAAATAGTACTTACCATACAATTGATAAATATCATTATAAAGTAGATACACCAGGTATAGCTTCACATCTTTTTAAAGCATATCATCTATTTAATGTCTCACAAGACTTTAGTATAAACAGTACAGTTAGCTATATCGGTTCTCGTGATGATAATGAGTATGGTAGTGCTCAAAAATATGATATTAAGCCTAGTTGGATAACAAATCTATCTGCAAGCTACCTGTTTAATCAAAATGCAAAGTTCCGTTTGAGCGTGAATGATTTATTTAACACAAAAGTTACACTTCCATCATATCGCTCTAAACATGAGTATCTGCCACGCGAAGGGCGCACTGTTTTAGCATCACTACATTTTACTTTTTGATATTACCTTAGCACCTATTATCTCTTTTGAATCTTGAAGTGTGAAAGTGTCATCAATATCTAGTTCACTTAACGCTACGACATTTTTATCTTTTACAATTTGAGCAAAGCCTATTTTATCTCTCATCTTAGGATTTGAATTTTTGAAGCTCTCTTTCATACTATTTAAATGATACTGTTTTGTTTGAAATACCCTACCCATTACATCATTAAAAGATTGTTTTAAGTTTATTGGTTCATTCTGCGCTTGATTTATTCGAATCTGTAGATGAGTGTTATAACTCTTTTTTAAACTCTCTACTTGTTCATTGTACTGCATCATTCTATTTTCGTAAGAATATTGAGAAAATAGCTCATATTGTTGCTTAAGGGCATAACTATTTTTATTTAAAATTGAATTCATACTCTGGTTATATCTTTGCTCATAGGAATCTAATTGCATTAGAACTTCATTTGAATCAGGTAAAATCATCTGCATCGCAGCTGATGGTGTTGGCGCTCTTAAATCTGCTACATAATCACTTATAACCCAGTCAACTTCATGTCCAACTGCTGAGACAATAGGTGTTGAACAAGATGCAATCGCGCGAGCTACAATCTCTTCATTAAATGCCCATAAGTCCTCAACACTTCCACCACCACGACCAATTACTATTATATCAGTATTCATAGAATCAGCTTTAAAAATTGCATGAGATATTTGAGACTTTGCAATGTCGCCTTGGACTTGAACATCAATTAAAGATATTTTAACAAGTGGCCATCTGTGCTTTGTAACTTTAAGCATATCTTGAAGAGCCGCACTTGTTCCTGAGGTAATTAATACAATATGAGAAGGCATCTTAGGAAGAGGTTTTTTACTTGATTGCTCAAATAGTCCCTCTGTTTGAAGTTGATTTTTAAGTTTTTCATAGGCAAAAGCTAGCGCACCCATGCCAGATGGCTCAAGACTAAAACAATTTATCTGGTACTCACCACGAGGTTTATAAAGAGTTATTGCACCGCTTATTACGATACTATCACCATCTTTAATTTTAAATTTCAGTTTGTTAACATTTGCTCTAAACATTACACACTTAATTGCTGAGTTGTCATCTTTTAAAGTAAAGTATAGATGCCCACTACCATGGTATGTGGGACGTGAGACTTCGCCCTCAACTTGTACCTGAATGAAAGTAGTCTCAAGAAGAGACTTTATCTGCTCATTTAAAGAGCTTACGCTTTGAAGATTCATCTATATTTTTTGAGCAATAATCATGGTAGATATATTAAATGAAAATGACTTTGCCTCTTTTATCTCAAAACCAAGACTTTTAAGCTCATCTTCTAACATTTTAGTTGTTGCAAAACTATCAATTGAATCAGGTAGGTACTGATACGCCTCTCTGTTTTTTGAAATTAAACCACCTAGACTAGGTAATACTTTTTGAAGGTAAAAATCTCTAATTTTACCCATAGTTGTTTCATCTTTGTTTTTAGTAAACTCTAAAATTACAACAAGTCCGTCCTGCTTCAAAATTCTGTGAAATTCAGCAAATGCCTCTTCTCTCTCCATAACGTTACGAATACCATAAGCAATGCTTACAATGTCAGCACTTTCATCCTTAAGTGGAAGCTGCGTTGCAGGGGCTATCTCAAAACTTAAATGTGGAAATTTATCACGTCCAACTCCAACCATTCCGCGTGAAGGATCAATCCCTATAATATCATCAACTCTAACCTTGTTTACAACTGCTTGCCTCTCCCAGTAATGCATCATGTCGCCTGTGCCACAAGCAACATCAACAATCTTAGATAGTTTACGCTTACCTAAAATTCTATATGCATTATTACAAGCTTTTTTACGCCAAATTGTATCTATACCAAAACTTAGTATTCTATTTGCTTTATCGTATGTTGACGCGATAGAATCAAACATATTCACAATTCTTTTTTGTTTCTCTTGCTCACTCATATTGGTTGTCCTTCTGTTTTCTCATCCAAATTAAAATATCACCATCTATTTTTTGTTGATGGATTATCTCATAGTTTTCTTTTAGTATCTGCATAGATTTTCCACTTTGAATTTTATTTGAGATGAAAATCATTAGCCAATTTATCTCTTCACTCATTCTCTCTAATAGAGTAGGGCTTCCTTCTATAAAAATAAATTTTCTATCTTGAAGTGCACTAAAATTATCTTCTATAAGGACTTCTCTATTTTTTATATTAAATAGAGGAATGTTTTTGTCAAAGTTTTTACTTTTTGAATATATAAAAACATCAGGTGCTTTTGCATTACTTAATCTTGCATCTAATGTTGGTCTATCAACTCTAACTGTATTTCCACCAATTACAAGTAAGTCACAAACTGAGCGCATTTTATGTGAGAGTATACGTGAACTTTTAGAACTAATTGTCCCACCATCTAAAGAACCATTTAATCTTTGTGCCCATTTAAAGAGTAAAAAACTGTTCTTTTGCCAAAGTAAAAATGGTTCAAGTAAATGAGAAGCTTCTTTTTTTAAAATACTTGTAGTTACAGCAATACCGTTTTGTTTCAAAAATTCTTCACCACCACTTGCTTTTTCACTTAAATCGTTATGAGCAATTACAACTCTTTTAATATTTAATTTTGAAAGTAGCATTGAGCATGGTGGTGTCTTACCATGGTGGTTACATGGTTCTAGAGTTACATAAACAGTGGTATTTTTTAAAAAATTATTGTGATTTTCATAGAGGTAGTTGTGAATTTCATTTGAACCAGTGATAGTAGATAGCTCTTTATTACCACCATTTTTTAGATAGGCTTCTTTAAGAGCTAAAACTTCTGCATGAGGTTCACCAGCTTTTTTGTGAGCATTTACAGAAAGTATTTTTCCATTAGAATCTAAAACAACACATCCTACAGCAGGGTTAGGGTAGGTTAGTCCTTGGTATTTCCACGCCTCATCAATTGCAAGGCGCATGTAAAATTCATCATTCACTAATCACCATTCAAAGTATGTAC
>Ga0316207_10005698_pt1 | contig 10213 bp, 5 predicted proteins | sample 6weekpyrite_MG_FD_204943 | JGI IMG/M metagenome (GOLD analysis project Ga0316207, IMG submission 204943) | Microbial mat bacterial communities from mineral coupon in-situ incubated in ocean water Damariscotta River, Maine, United States -... | ecosystem: Environmental > Aquatic > Marine >...
ACACAGCCAATCAACTTGGTCGTGTTAGCTGGTTTGGGTTTTTCTGATGCAGCATCTGTGTTGGCTGCTCATGCCGAAAAAGCTGAAAACGCAGGTAGAGAGCGATTAACATTTGTCGGAGCTGATGATGATGATGCGTCTTCTGTTGCAGCCAATGCTGATGAAGTGGCAGATGATCGTATCGTGTTAACTGCACCAGGCATAAAAGCCGTGGATTTAATTGGTGGTGGTGAAGTTGATTTAACGCCTGCTTATACTGCAGCTGCAGTAGCAGGTTTAGTGGCGGCTTTAGCTGTTCAAGCAAGTCCTACCAATAAAACGCTTAAAATTCCTGGTATCACGACGGATTACAATGATGGAAAAATTAAAAACCTATTGAACAACCGCGTGCTGGTGGTTGAAAAAAAATCAGGCTATCGAGTTGTAAAAGGCATAACGACAGATACCGGTGCTTTTAAACAAATATCTATTCGACGAATTGTGGATTACGCCAAAGAAGGTGTTCGCCGTGCGACATTGCCATATATCGGTAAGCTGAATAACGCCAGAGTGCGCGGTGCTATGCATGGCACATTAAACGGATTTCTTTCGCAAATGTTACTTGATGAGCAATTGACAGATTTTCAACTGGAGGTCACTGCGACTCGTGAACAGGAAATTGCGGGTGTGGCTTTGGTGACATTGTATTTAAAACCAACTTTCAGCATCGATTACGTCAAAGTGATTATGAATCTTTCATAAAGAGCTGTGATTCATTTTATGGTGAAAGGTGTATTTATTAGCCAAGGTTCAATTTTTACAGGGAGAGAAATTCTATGGCAAATTCAAATGTGTATCGCGGTTCAGATGGCTCTATTTCCATCTCCGTTGATAGCGGTGCCGAAGGTGATAGTGCGCAAGCAGTTATCGATTCTTATTCATTAACGCCAGTGGGTCGTGTGACCGGTGTGTCAGTTAATGTGGAATCGGATTTAAAACCGTTTCATGAATTAGGGCAGCGTTATGCTACCGAGTTGCGTCCAGGCAATGTCAATGTTAATGGTAATATTGAGCGAGCATTTATCAATGGCGCTTTGTTGAAAATGTTTTTGGGTGATGCGGCATCTAGTCGCCCAGCAGGAACATTTATCAGTCCATCATTTAACTTAAGTTTACGTTTGGAAAATCCAGCGAAAGCGGGTACTTCATCAGCAGTAACACTGTATGGTGTGAAATTGGATAATTGGTCTTACGATATTCCAGAAGACGATTTTGTTATGGAGAAAGTGGGCTTTCAGGCACTTTGGGTTGGTGTTGAAGACGCGGAGGCCTAGTTTATGGCGTATTTAACAAGCGAAGAGTTGCTTGCTGGTAGTAGTTTGAGTTACGACTTGGATGTGCCCGCAGATATTATTAATCCAGGACAAATGGCTACTGACAATGAATCTGCTTTAAAAATAAAATTAAAACCATTGTCGATGAATGCCGTGCAGCGAATTTTGAAAGCGGCTAAAGATGACGATGGTTTAATGTCAGCACTTATGGTTAAAGAAGCTGTTATTGAGCCAGTGCTTTCTTATGATGCCACAATGAAATTAAACAGTGGATTGATTCGATTTATTTTGAATGAGGTGCAACGCATTAGTGGCTTAAAAGCGAGTGAAGATGAGCTGACTGATGCGGTTCAGCAACCCATGGCCAAAGCTTGTTTTATTTTAGCGAAAGAATTCGGTTGGTCACCACAACAAGTTGCAGAACTGACTCTGGGTCAGGTTCTGATGTATGTGGAAATGATTCGGCAAAATCGTACTGAAAGTCAGGAAGCATGTTAGAAGCATTTGAAAAAAGGGGAAAACATCTGCAAAGAACACTTGTTGCAGATTGTGCTGTATTGTTTGATGAATTGAAAGATTTTGTTGATAACAACGTTATCGAAAACAAGCAGCAGGATTTCTTATCTGAAGTGAAGCTTTTAGCCGATTCTTTGAAAAATACGGTGCTAGATAGCTCTGAGCAACGGCAAAGTGAGAAAGTCGATAAAAAAACACGTGCTTTTTTGCAGGAGGTAATTCAAAGAGAGCTGAATTCTGAAAAATTCAAGCTGGAAAAACAACGAAAATTTGATTTGGAAGAAAAAAGTCGTCAATACATGGATTCCAGGCCTTATGTAGATGAGCATCAGCTATCCATGTCTACATTAGTGGAAAATAGTCAGCAAGAACAAATTGGTAATTCTGAGGTTACAGAGGTCCAGGCAAGCAATGCTCAAGCTGAACATAAACATAGGTTTGAAAAATATATCGTTAAGACAAAGTCAGATGTTGAACATAAAAATCTCAATGAATCAAAGAATTTAATTGCTGAGAAAGAGCAAGATGTTTATTCCTTAAATAAATCCCTAAACGAAATTGATAATAAGCTAGCTAATTATCAACAACAAGTGGACGAGAATGAAGAAGATGCTGAGCAATTTGTGCAGAAGAAGGGCCGACTTGTTGAAAGCCAGGCTAAGATAAAAAAACAGCAGGTTAAGCAATACATAAATAATAACAATATTGCTGAAGTCAATAAGCAGTCACATAAATCATTAAAAGATAGGGTGGTTGATAAATCTGCTATTTCTAAGGTGTTACAAAGACAAGGTGATCTAAAAAAATATCAATCCGAATTCAAAACACAGGTTCAACAGAACTCAGCGAGTTCTTCTGCTATTAAAAATACCCCCTTGCCTGGTATGAAAATAACAAATCCTCTTAGTAAAGTGTCTCAAGCGGTTAATGAAACGATTAGTGAAGTAACTGCAAGCATTAAAAATCAACTTGAATCTACTGTGCAACATACTACAGACACTGTTGAGGATATACGATCTTTATTGCATAAGGCAGGCAATCAAAAAACACCGCCAATAAATCAAACACCAACTAGCTCTGGATTATTGAATAACCTTGTTGGTAATTCAGAGCAAAAACAATCAACAAATCCACAGCCGTTAATTACACCAAATCAAACAAAAATTAGAGTCAGTGCAGGAAAAGAAGAGCAGTCTCAAACAACGATAAAGAATGCAGTAGCACAAATAGAGTCTTCACAAACTGCAACAAAATTGATTAATAAAGATAAAACTCAAGTTAAGAATTTACCTGAGTCTCAATTAACTAATAGTCTAAACGAAAAATTGGATACCACATTAAAAGTAACTAATGAGTTTAAAAACACAAAAAGCCAACCACAGCTTAGTTTTGAAGATATTCAACAAGATTTACCGAGAAAACAAAGTGATCGTAGGCAGGTAAATACGCAGGAATTAAAACCAACTCAGCAGAAAAATGACAATATCAGCGCTATACCAGAAGAATTACAAACTGCAGTGCAGTGGATGGCTGAAGAAGAAGTAGAAAATAAGCTGGTTGATTTATTGAGTCGTCAGGCCAAGCTACGAGGCATCGATTTATCATGAATATTAAACCCATGATTGGTGAATTTGAAGTGCCTGGTTTACAGCGTATTGGTGCAGACCAAAAACGCAGGATTATCGATGTCCCCATTCCAGGCCTAGAAGGTGGTTTGAGTCAAGATCTGGGATCTGAATCAGTCATCATAGTTGTGGAAGGATCACTGGCACAAGATGAAGCACGAGACGGTTTTTTGGAATCTGTCAGAGAAATGTATGACGCCGCTGAGCCGATAGATTTTGTGGCAGATATTGTTACGGCTACTGAAGTTTTCGAAGTTTTAGTAGAAAGTGTTGGTGTTAAAGAAGTTGCCGGGACTACAAGTCCGTTTCAATACCAATTAAAGCTTAGACAGTATGTGCCCCCGCCAGAACCAACAACGGATAATGGTTTTGGTGAAGGTTTTCCTGACCTGGATGAGCTGGGACCTGATCTGGATTTGGGGCTTGACCTGGATGCAGGTGATTTATTCGATATGATGGAAATCCCTGATTTGCTTTCCATTCCAGATTTCGGCGATCCAACTCCTCCACTTTCGTCAGCTATGGATGGTGTAAAAGAAAGTATGGGTGGCTTGGATGCGGTATCGAGTACTTTGGACTCCTTATTCGGGAGTAGTAGCTAATGCCTAGCTTACCGGAACAATTAGAAAGCCTGATTTCTTCCAGTAATTTAACAGCTGATCTTGATGGCCAAATTGGATCAATTACTACAGCTGCTTCAACTCTAAGTAGTTTGATTTCCAGTCCACCCACAGAAATTGATGACCTGATTAGCGGTTTATCAAATATTTCTGTGGATAATATTCAGTTGCCCGATAATTTTCTCAGTGGATTTTCCAGTATTTCCGATGTGATTCCAACGGACTTGAGCAGTGTAACTGGTAGTCTGGATAGTGTGATATCTGGTATTACAGATGTTGTAGATATTGATGTGCTGGATGATATACAAAGTTTTATTCAGTGTCTGGAAAATTTGTCTGCCCTGGCTGAAATTGATTTTAGCCAATTTAAATTTACCTCCAGTAGTGAGTCTAGCGCCACAAGTACATCCACAGCAAGTGGCACAGGTAGTGGTTCCACTGGGGAAACATCAGGTGGAGAAACTGGTGGTTCTGCGGGGAGCGGCAGTGGTGAGGGAGGTGTTGGAACAGGTACTGGAGAATCTGGTGCCGGGGCATCAACGACAGCTAGCGAAAGTAAAACAGTTGTTGCAGTTAAAAATATTTCTGAGGTGATGGATAATGTTCCTGAAACCTTTAACGCGCAAAATGCCGTGGGATTCTTACGAGATGTTTTAAAAGGTTTGCCACGAGCCAACGCCAAAATGGGACATCTGCCCATATATGATGACGTTTTACAGTTATTAAATACGACGATCACTTTTTCTGAAATGGATGCCAGTGGTTTACAAACGCATATTCAAACTACACTAACATCGCTTGCCACAGCATTAGATCGAGATGGTTTAAAGTCGGTTCATGAAATATCTCAACTGGTAACTGACATACAGAGTAAAATCGATTTTGATCAACTATCGACTCAAGGCACGCAAGTGGCAGTTGCCATGGAGCAAATAGCGACGGCCGTTGAAGCCAGTGATATCAGCACCATTGATGCTCAAATTACGACAATCAATAACAGTCTTGACGTTTTATTGCCTCAGCTTGAAACTATTTCAAGCAATGTATTATCTACTGATATTGCCAAGTTTAATAAAAATTTACCCAAGTTAAACATTCGATTAGATCAATCGATGCGACGATTGCAACGGATGTTACAAGCGCCAGCCGCTGCTGACTTCTTTGTCATTATTGATGATTTAATTCAGCAAGGTATCAGCCAGTCGGGTATTGATGACTTAACGAATGGGGTAAAAAGTCTTTTTGAAAACTTGACCAAGGTTGTTTCATTATTGAATGCTTCCGTGGTCAAAGATGCCTTAAGCACGGTGACTGGCGGCTTGGGTTCGGCGCTTGATGCATTTGATACTGCACTACTGCAAGTGACAAGCAGTGTTTCTGCCGTATTTGACGAAGTTGATAATGCTCTCGATGTAGTGGATACGGCAAGTTTTAGGGAAAACGTCGAAAACGCTTTGCAAGAAGTCCAAGATACGATTGAAACTATCATTGATACCTTATTTACACCGATACGTACCGCGGTTACTGCTGCAGTAAATTTACTTGAGAGTGCGGTTGATAGTTTTGATCCTGAGCAAATTAAGAATGCCATTCAAAACATTATCGACCAAATAACTTCTATCTTTTCTTCGCAAGAAGTTATGGATGCTATTCAGTTGATTAAGACGACAATTGAAACTGTTACCGAACAAATCCAGGCGGCGTCTTTTACGCCGATTGTTGATGGCGTTGTCACCGGTATTGATGGTGTGAAAGATGTATTTCAATTGGTGAATCCCGCTATATTGAGTGATAGCTTAAAGCAACAAATTCAGTCGGCTGTTGATAGTTTGCCTGAAGACTTAGAGCAACCGATTGATACGCTTACCTCCGAATTAGACCAGCTGATCGATGAGGGTCCTAAACCGTTAATATTGCAAATTCAGGAACCCGTTGAGTCTTTAGCTAAACAATTAAAAGAAATATCACCCGATAAATTAGTAGGCAACGATCTATTTACGGAATATGAAAACTTACTCTCAGATTTGGCAGATTTTACGCCGAGTACTTTATTGACCCCGATTCAAGAAGCGTTGAGTGATTTAAAAGATGAGATATCTCGGCAAATCGATTTAGCGACTTTGTTGAAGCCTGTTGAAGACTTATATGACGAAGTGGTAGCGCAAATGGATCAATTGGATCCTGCAGCGATTATTGAGCCGATTAATGAGCAAATTAGTGATTTAAGTACAGGGTTTCTAGAAATTCTGCCCGAAGAAACAGTATTTGAAATTTTGGATAAAGTTGTTTCAGGCGTAGAAACGGGGCGGGATTTTGTTGGTGAAATAAAGAGTCTGCTAGATAAAATACTGGAAATGATCGCTAGTCTAGTTGATCCGGAAACTCAATTGACTCAGTGGTTACAACCTACATTAAGTTTGGTGGATGGTTTGCCAGACATTCCTGGTATTGATACGACTTTTACCACGATTTCTCAGAATATTGATAAGCTAAAAAAATCGGGCATTACGACTCAAATTTCCCAGGCAGTGACTCCATTGCAGACTGCATTGGATGATCTGGATCCACAAACTTTACAAAATCGTTTAACCGCAGCGCATGTTCGCTTGAATCGCTCTACGATCGAGGCTTTACCAGCAAGTAGTCAAAGAACAGCATTGTTAAGCTTATTGGATCGATTTAATCCAATAGATCCCCCGTTGAGTCGGGTATTTAACACCTTACAAGAAACGCGTACAGGATTGCAAACTTCGTTAACCACTATCGACACAGCTCTGGCCAATTGGGATGACCGGTTTTTTGCTTCGGGTAGCACTTTTAATGCTATGCAATTAAGTAGTGTGACTTCACAAACCGTGAAGGATTTGATGAAACAAAGCATTGAAGATCATGTTATTAAGCCGGTTGGTAAATTATTTTCCAGTATATCTTCGGCTTTTGGTGCGCTCGATGATCCTATTGAGGAACTGCAAAATTTTATTGATGAAATTGATGATTTGTTTGCTGATATTACTGAAGGGCCAGGTTCGTTGGGTGAAATCCAGGATATTCTTGAAGGTTTAGTGGAACGAATTAGCAATTTAAATTTGGACTTTCTTGAACAAGAATTGGATGAGGTTTTTGATGCAGTTAAACAAAAATTTGATGATATAAACCCTAAACCGCTGCGCGAAGCCTTACAAGCTTTAATGGATGATACTCTGGACTTAATTGATGTGGAACAGGTATTACCACAAACAGAAGTACAACAAATTGATACGACATATTCAACAACGATAGCGACTTTAACAGCATTAAATCCCAATACAATTATTACTGATATTGTGCAGCCCGCATTTGATGAAAAAATTGAACCGATATTGAAGCTATTTGATTTAACTGAGCCTATTGAAGTCTTGCTAGAGCGAATGGATGGATTAGCTGAAGAGCTAAATACCGAGTTGGATAAAGTTGATAATTCTTATCAAGGATTGATGCAGGCGGTGCCCGTATGAGTTTTTCTGCAGCTTTAGCTAAACCAGATACGTTTGATGAAATCACTGATGATGTCGGTGGTGTCGAGATTCAATTGATTGCCGATCTCACCCGGGTATTTGTACAAAATCCTCAATTGGGACAAAAAATTGGTGAAAAAATACTACAGGCGCTAATTACTGAACTTAGAGAGTTTTTAGTCGGTCGAGAAGAAAAAGCCAGATTGGCATTTGGAAAAGCGCGGAATTTATTTTCACCCTTTGAAACAAATATCAGCTCACTAATTAATGGATTAGATGGCGATATATTTGAAACGATTCCCAAGATTATAGAAATTATTCAATCCATATTAGAAGGATTGCAGTTAGAGAATATTAAAGCCTTTATTTCCGATCTGTGGGATATTGCAGTTAATGATCTGGAGATCTCCGGGGATACTATTCATAACTTGGTTGGAGATTGTTTTGATGCAGTAGTTGAGGTTTTGCGACAACCTTATAATGCTGGTGGGCGTGATGCTGAAGCCATAGCATTATTGGATTTTAGTTACGCAGTCGAGAATTTACGGGATTTTGTTTTAGATGAAATGGAAATCCCTGGTATTGAAAAACAATTGCTACTCAATGCAGTCGATCACATTTGGCAAGTCAACAATATTGATGAGACATTAGGAAATATCAAAACATTTTTTGACGCAGGTGATGAAATTGTTGAGCCGCTAGCAAATATTGCGCAATGTATTATTCAACAAATACAAATCTCAGCGGGTGTGGGTGCAGAAGCCACTGGCTCCAGTAGTAACGAAAAAACGGCCTGGTATGCCTCCTGGGTAGCTGGCAAGAATGTATCCTATAGTGACAACACCGCAGAAGCGGTTAATATTTATGAAAATCCTGAATTAAGAGGATTTACTTATAAGCACGTTTCACGTGAGTCCATGGAAGCTTTGGCTTTTCATACTGCGTGGATTACCCCGATGCTGGAATGTATTCCACACTTAGCTTCCATAGAAAAAGGCGATGTTGCCAGTAATGGCGCCAATATTATGTGGAATTTCCTAGAAACAATCATAAATGGTGCTGGTGATGTCGATATTCCACGTTGGGCTCAATGGTTAAGTGTGCCAATAATTACGACCTTGGGCGGGTTTGAAAGTCATGAAGGGCGTTGGTCATGGGGAAACGATCCTTATGTCGTTATTAATATTCTTGGGGACTATGGTGAAGTTTATACCTACCGGCGTTATAGCTGGACTTTACGCGAAACCCTATTGTCATTGATCACTTTAATCAATAACGATCCAGATGAAGCTGAACAGTGGCGTTCGTCGGTCACGGATTTAAGTGAAGAAGACAAAGAAACCGCCTGGAACAATCGAAATAATAATTGTTTTCCTGGGACTTGTTATTTTTATGGCGAGCTTATGAGTATGATGTTACCTGGAATCCTCTCTCATACTGATAAGAAAAATTACGGATTTGTAGGTGGTGGGCCAGCAAAACAATTTTGGTATACCGCGCTTGGTGGTGGCGGGATTACTTGGGCAAGTGAATATTTATTTGGTGGAATAACTGCTCGTTTGCTGGCTGGTGAGTGGTTTCATAATGATTTCCGTTTCGCCATGCTGCCATTTCGTGAACGTTGTGTAAAAGGAATGTTCTGGTCCGATATATGGGATGTGTCAGAAACCGCGACCTCAATATTCCCTGGTTTATTCGGCTTATTTGGCCGGCCCATCGATAATTATTTAATGTTGTACTTCTTAACCAATGGCAACACCAATGAGGGAACTTATTGTCTTGATGATACGGGTGTTGAACGGGAGTATATGGGTTTTCCGAATTTGGAACATTCCACTTACAAATTACCCTGGACCAATGGTAGAACCATGCAATGTGTGCAAAATCCCATGGGAATTTGGAGTCATTTTCCAGAGGGCAAGCAAACTTACGCTTATGATTTTTCTCACAAAGAAAATGAACCCGTCATGTGTTCGCGTAGTGGTATTGTTAGACGAGCCAGAGATACTGTTCCGAATTATGATAATTCGGCATTGGGTTGGAATTTTATCGAGATTGTGCATGTTATGGAAATCGCACCAGGTGCGGCAGTACCTGCCAATTTAATTCAACATCCTGAAGTTTATTCACCCTATACACCAGCTGGTGGGCGTCGTCCTTTCGGCGATCCTGCACCTACCGGTGTTCCCTTACAACAATACGAAAATACCAGCATTGATATCCCACTGAACGTGGTGTTTCCTGCGTTACCTGATGGTACAAACCCGACACCTAGGGAAAGTGCTGCGAGGCCACTGGGAACTTCATTTGCGTTTCTTGATAAAAACCAGGATCGAGCCATTGAAGGAATAACGTTTTCGGATACACCCGATCGCGTATTTGCCCCCGATATTACTGCTGCAAATCATGGCACAGCAGATAATTTTGAGACGGGAACGACCTTTTTACCGCCGACAGGCAATCAACTTTATAGTAATGGTTCGATAAATATTGCAGCCAAGGGGTATGAAGCCATGCTTGCAACGTGTTGTTCCTACGGACACGGCATGAACGGCTTTATTCATACAATATTTTCCACTCGTTTGTCACGACCCAATAAAACTACTCCCTGGGATGATTCAGATATTGTTGGTGAATATATCACG